>Ga0160423_10001074_pt1 | contig 22746 bp, 10 predicted proteins | sample CRUFie14St8metaG_FD_108191 | JGI IMG/M metagenome (GOLD analysis project Ga0160423, IMG submission 108191) | Marine microbial communities from the Costa Rica Dome - CRUD Field 142mm St8 metaG | ecosystem: Environmental > Aquatic > Marine > Oceanic > Photic zone | place: Costa Rica: the Eastern...
TACATACAGCAGAACAAAGAGATTCTAAAAGAACAAAAGAAAGAAAGGATTGATTATAATGAGTAGTGTAGTGATATTGTCGATAGTATTAGCAGTTTCGTTGGTCTTCAACGGACTCATGTATTGGTATTCACGACAACTCACACAGAAACTTTCTTTCATATATGATAACATTAGTGATGTGTCCGAGCTTATTACTAATTATCGAGTGCATCTAAAGTCTGTCTATTCCATGGAAATGTTTTATGGGGATGAAACATTGAAGTTCCTTCTCGACCACACAAGGTCGATTGGTGTTCTATTGGAAGATTACGAAGATCCTGAATTCTTTGTCGAGGAATTTGAGGAAGATGCGCCACAACAAGAGGAACTAAATAATGCCGAGACGCCGCAAATCGAACAAGAGAATGTATTTTACGCAGGTACACGAAGACGCGATACTTAAGTACGCTTCATCTGGCTGTCGCAAAGAGAAAACAGATCTCTATGTAAAGCTAATTCAACCAGCTTTTAATGAAATGGTTGACAAAATTGTATTCACATACAAGTTTACAACACTCCCTAACATTGATGAGTTAAGGGATGATTGCAAAGTATGGCTTACTACTATACTAGGAAAATACGATCCAAATCGCAAATCTAAAGCTTTTTCCTATTTTAGTGTGATTACCAAGAACTGGTTCATTCATCAAGTGAAGAAGAATGCCAAGAGAGCAAAGCGTGAGGTTGATTACGAAGATGCTCTCAAAGAGTTAACGTTCGATAAGATTGTCTACTACAATCCTTATCACGAGAATAGAGAGAAGAAAGAGTTCTGGAATAAGCTTGAGATTGAGATGGACGGCTGGGGAACTGATGATATGAACGATAACGAAAAGAAAGTATACAACGCTATTCGAATCCTTCTCAATTCTGTTGAAGACATTGAGATCTTCAATAAGAAGGCAATCTATTTGTATCTCCGCGAGATCACCGGAATGAATACCAAGCAAATCGTAACCCAGCTTAACAAGTTCAGAAAGAAGTATAAACTCTTCCGTGACGATTGGTATGACTCAAAAATCTAGAGGAAATCTAATTATTGTATGAGTAAAAAGATAGACGACTACCTCAAAGAGGCCATAGATAATATACGAGAAGACCGAGAAGTAACTCGTGAACTTCTCGATGATGCCATCAAATATGTTGCAAAAGATGAAGCTCGCCATAAAGAGGTGGGCATCATCCTCTCCAAATATGTTGAGACCCTTCAAAGATCAAACGAGCAACTTGTAAAGATTGCCGGCCTTATGTCCAAGAACGAAAAGACCGATGGCTTGTCCGAAGGAGACATGGAAGACATCTATTCGATGATCAAGAAAGAGGATGAATAATGTCTTTCAATTTCTTTACAGCATTTCATAGAGCCCTTCAAGACCCAGAGGGCTACTTTTCATTTCAAAAGGAGATGAACTCCAAGGCTGTTGAACAAACGTTCTTCAATTCTTTATTAGGGAAAGGGACCTTTGATGCCGTTGTTCTTCCGGAGAATCTAAGTAGTACAACATATAGTCCCGGCAATAGTGTACTTAGAGTGCGACCCTTGGAGATTCATGACTTTATAATACCCGAGCCCTGTCAATACAAAGGAGACTTGGATAAGATAAGAAAAATAATTTCATTACACCCAGTTGCATATCCGGATAGCGAGATACCTTTTAATGTTGGAAGCGAGACCACTCCTCAAGCACAATTCCACGCGGGTCAAATCGTAGAGTGTTTTTTCTTGGTAGGACCACAAGGAGCCGGTAAGATGCGAGGCCTTCGATATCGTAATGCGAAGTTCACCACAGTAAACAACCTAGACTTAACTTGTCTAGGAGGTGGAGAGAAAGGAGCCAAAGCAGCTTTTGCTGATGGCATCGAAAACCCACCAAGAACAGATGTACCCATCAGCAAAAGCTCAGCGCAAAAAATTGAGAACTTCATTCAGAAAATAAAGAAGTCGCCTTCTTTCAAAGGATGGTCAGGTCAAACAATTGCCGGGGTAGTTGCAAACGCTCAGGCCGAATCAGCTTTCAAACAACTGGCTAATGGAGATTCTGTTAAGTTCTATAAAGGCACAAGCGTAAGTAAAAAGAGAATGGATAATGTACGCAAAAGAAACATTAACGGTAAATGTTCATGGGGCTATTGGCAACTTAACATATGCCCAGACGATGGTTCCGGAAAGCAATTAGCAGATAGTAAAGGAATTGACACCAGTACACAAGAAGGTAAAGAAGCTTTTGTAAAATTACTTGAGAATGATGAAGAACAGTTTAAATGGGTATCCCAGAAGATGTCAGCGATTCTTTCGAAGGGGATTACTAGTACTGATGCTTACCAAGCAGGATATGATATAACAGTCAACTTCGAAAGACCTCAAGATAGGTACAACAAAGGCGTTGGTCGAGGGAATTTAGCAGCGTCAATTTACAAAAAATTTCAATCTATATTGGATGCATAACAATGTCAACACAAAACTTTAAAAAACTATTAGACTTATCAAACATAACAGACAGCAAGACTCGAGAGCAAGTTGAGTTGGGCGTAGGCTCCTTCTTCTGTGCTAACGTGCTTGAAAAAGTTCCTTTATTCGATAAGGCACCATGTGAGCACGTATATCGTGGCTCTCACAACTCAGAAATCGTTCTGGGAAGAGACCGACATGAGAGTTGGGCTTCTGGTGCTGGAGGTCATGGGCTTTTGCAGTCTGGAATGATAGATCTTGTCGCTGGTCGTGGCCAACTTGTCATGGCAGCAAACCAAAAGAACAATGCTCCCAACCCCTTGGAAGGAGTTGAGCTAACAGGCCCCATGTTCCATGCTGATGCTGCTCGTGTATATATAACTCAGAAGTCAGAGGACATTGATCAATACTTTGGTCTCAAGCCATCTAGAGGGCCGTCACCAGAGATGAAGTCCGCCATCGCAACAAAAGCAGATCACATTCGAGTTATTGGTCGAGAGAAGATAAAGATATATTGTGGACAAGGCAACTTTGAAGGCTTTGAGCCGGGAATAGGCGAAACGAATTCGATAGGGCAAAGACTGTCGAATCAGGTTATTGAATTGCAAGTCGGAAGTTTAGAGTCTCATCCAATGGTTCTTGGCAATAACCTTGTGAAATATCTCAAGAAGCAAAACGAAAACCAGAGAAAGTTACAGAAAGCTTTGTTTAATATCCAACTCAACCTTACAGCGATAAACACAGCCTTAGCCGTCCTAACAGCAGGTGCTCCACCATTTAGTGTCATGACAAAAGATAGTATCCAAGGTGTTGCCGAATCTATAACAGAATCAATAAACAGCTTCATCGGGGATCTTAATGCTTTGGACAACGAACTCATCCCCGGACAAGATCATATTCTAAGTCAAACTGTATTTACAACGTGAGAGAAACATGGCAGAATCAAAATTTAAGCAACTCCAAGAAGAGGTATGCTACAAAGAACCCGAAGAAATATCAGAACCGGACAAAATATGTCCGACATGTATACCAGATCCCAGCTTCAATCCTCCTGATTGGCGGACAACAAGAGTTCCTTATCTAGACAAGAACAATTGTCTGTACAAGGTCAAGGTCGACATCAACATTGATGGCGATGTATATTATGCTTCTGCAAACGTTCAAGAGTTGGATCCTAAGCAGAGATTAGGGATGGTTCCAATTAGCAACTCTCCCTATGATCAAAACGTTCTACTAAAGTCTTACATACGTCCTGCTGTACGCAAGATGCTGAGATACTATGGCAAGCTTGAAACAGACGAGATCGTTTGTGCTAAACCTCCACAGAATCCGGGCGAGATATGCCAAGGGATTCATGGAGTTGACTACGAAGAGTTCATAACTCAGACGACACAACAAACTGATGAAGCTATTCCGAACATCTTTGAGATCATAGGAATAGATAGTGAAAACTTGCTGAATATCACCAATATTACAAACCCTGACGCGCTTGAATTGTTCGCAAGGGTAGAAGACTATGACTACCTAACAAACGCAAGAATTTTGTCTGTTTTGATAGGAATACCGGCATATAAGTTTGATTCCATTCCAAACGCACCCGATCTAGGCTCAGTCAATACATCAACCGATAAGATCGTAATCAAGCCAGCAGAGTTTATGAACAACATCATTAAGTTCAAATCTGCTATGAAAACATTCTCCAGCTATCAGGCTTTCTTTAAGCAGCAAGAGAACGGTAGTATATACTTTGAAGAGACTGGGGATCCGTACTATATCAAGTTCTTCTCCGATGCTGGAGGAAGGATAGAGAAGTTCCTCGAGCGCTTTGAGTCTTTATTGAATCAAAACCTATTCAGTGTCAGGGGACTGTTAGACACAGGCACTGATGTTCCAAACATAGCTTATGAGATCGAGATTTCATTTGATAAGTCGTTCGAAACCAGTCCATTTACCATTCAAAACGTAAGAGCTAGAAAGAGAAACTGTCCTTATGTGGAGTGTAGCGTAGGCTTAGCAAGCTTCATAGACTACTCCAAAAGAGATCAAACAATGTTTGGATACTTTGCGAATATAGATAGCATTGGATCTGCTCTGTCTTTTAACAAGACCCCTCCATGGATTGACTTTGTAGTTTCTAATACCTTCCCACAGCTAGCTGTTAACTACGGAAGCGCTGGTAACTTCGAAGATACATGCGTCAATAACGACCTACAAGACTTGCAAGACTTCATTCTTAAAGAAACTGTCGACGCTTTCAAAGCGATAGAGTATCGTTACAATCAGAACCGATGTAAGAAACCAGAAGACATCCGAGATTTCAATCAGACCCTCACGACATTCTTGATTGAGGACGGCTCTGAGCAAGCTTTTAATGACTTCTCCGATGCGTTTGCTGAGAGAGCTAGACAGCTAGATGCTCTACCTAAGAAAATTTTAGATATTCGAAAGAACCTTGGGGAAACCTTTGGTGATATTGGAGCGTCCATCAAAGCGTTTATTGGTAATCTTAGTCCATGTGGTATCAAAGCGAGCATGTCGGCTTCTATTAAGTGTATCATGGCTGGTCTTAGCGCTGAGGAAGCGTATCGTGCAATCATCAAGCAAATAATCTCATCAGCAGGAGAAGAAGCGATAGAGACGATACTACAATCATTACCGGCAAATCAACAAGAAAAGATACGAAAAGAAGTGGAGAAGCAGTTTGGAGACATGCCGTACCCATGGGAACCCGGCTGGGAAGCCGGTGACCTCGGTAGTGCTGTTGATCGTCAAGCTAGAGAAAACATCGAAGCTAAAGAGGAGAAAGCAAAGACAGCCGAAGAGAACAGTGCGTCTTTGGAGACCCAGATCGCCGCTATCGATGAGAAGATAGCCACAGTCCGTGAGAGATATTTTGATGGTATGCGCGGAGAGAAAGTAAGGCTTGAAACAGAAATCAGAGAATTAGAGGCGGATCAACAAAGAATTATAGCACTAGCGTCAATAATAGAGGGCATCAAGGCTAGTATAGCAGACACAAAAGCTAGAATACAGCAGATTCTAGATACAATAGGGGATATAGGCTCCACAATTCAAGACCTAAGAAGCACGGAGAGAGCGCTAACTGAACAGTTAACCGATAGACAAACAGAACTGCAACGACTGCAAAGCAGAGTGGCAACTCTTCCCTCAGTCAGATCAGAACTTTCTAGAGTAGATAGTATCTTGGCAACGGAGAGTGACTTAACAGGAGATACAGAGGCTAATCAAGCAATCTCGCAAGAAAAGGCTAAGTTAGTGGAAGAAGGGCTTAAATTGATTAAGAAGCAATCAAAAGAAGATGATACTGCTCAAGATCTGCTTGAATATAAAAATTTTGCTGATCTTTCTCCAGAAGACCAAGCAGAGATGATTGAGAAGCAAAAGGAAAAGACGTTCCTTGTCAAGATAACTCCGGAAGATAAAATACAGCAAGGCACTCTCGGAAGAGCACTAGGGAACATACAGAAGGCTTTAACTCAAGCCTATATTGATGAGATAATGAAAACAGCAACCATTGGAGACCTTCAGAGGGCATTTGAGAACATTCCAGGCTCAGATCTCCTAGGGTCAATAATAAGTCAGTTTAAGTGCCCCGGAGGAGCATCAATCTATCCTCCTATCGATTCATTTCTCAGCACCCTAACGCTTGATCCATGTAAAGGGACAGCGCCAAAGCTTGCGCTACCACCTATACCAGAGATTCCAATTAGTTGGAATTGGCTAGAGGTTTTAGGTGAAGCATTTATGTTTGGAATCAAGCAAGCGTTATCGGCGGTTCTTGTTGCTCTTATGCGGAAGGTAGCCGAGTTGATAAATACAGATCTCTGCAAACTCACTGGTAATCTACTTAGAGGTGCTGCTGATGGTGGACTCGAAGGTGTTATAGCGGAGCTCATATGTGATGACCCAAGGCCTGGAGACACACAAGACAAGATTAATCAAAAGGTTCTAGAGGCAGGTGGAGCACGTAAGAGAAACCCAGATGATTATAAGGCTGTAGCCAGTGTTCTCTCGGTCTCAGCCACTCAACGTGAGATCAAAGCAGCCATGGTTGGAAGAGCAGACCAAGATTTCCTAAATAACATGTCTTCGATTGTAACAGCAGTTGTTCCAAACTTTGCGGATCTATTTGGTGACCCATCCTCTGTTGCAAATTACTTCTCTCAAATGGGCAACCTATTGACACAAGACCAAAGAAACACTATCAATGATCAGTTGAACAGTCCTTTCGATGACGATTACCCTGTTGAAACAAGTATCTGTTTAACTAAAGAGCAGAAAGAGCAATGGGATCAAGAGCGAGCTGCGGCTTTCCAAGACCCAGATTTAGGCCGAGAGTTTGTCAATAAGCAAAATGAAAAAGCCCTTGGTGATTTGTCCGATGCCGCTGATCTTCTCCTTAATGGCCCAGATGGAGCTCTGCAAGACGTCTTAGACAAAGCCCTGAATCCGAAAGATCCAGACTGTAAGACCAACACTGGTGTCATTCCCGGGTTTCAGGATCTGCCACAAAACAAGCAGAAATCAGTCCTTACAGCCACAGAAGGCATCTTCAAGAGATTAGAGAGAGCCTTCATCGATGACACCGTAGAGGCCAATCTATTTGAGATTGGAGATCCTATAGGAATACTCTTAGAGATTTTATCTGATCGTGCTAATCGTAACATGTACTTCCATTTATTGATCAAGAACAACCCATTCCTCAGCTTCTTGTTTGGTGGCGGTGCTGACCTTCCAGATACGGTTGGTATAAGAATGAAGAATCAAATCGACGAGATCTCCGGTGACTATGCTATTAGACCTTCTGTTTCCGACCCAGCATTCACTCTTACATTCAACAACGGCAAGGAAGGCACAAAGGCCTTCTCTGATGTGGTGACCATTGAAGACAATACAGCAAATGATTCAATTAGAATCGAAGATCAGTTTCAAGAGATAAACGTATCTTACAATCTCGAAGTACCAGAGATATTTGCTGTAACAAATGAAGAGTCCCAAGTTCTCGATAGCTCTCGAGCAGCTATGTTGAAGAAGCTTTTAGAGCATAACTGGTCTCAATTTGAAGATGCTGAGATAGACGAAGACATAGTGATTAACATATACCAAGACATCAACAACACAATTTACAACGGCTTTATAAAGAAAATGATTTATCGTAGAGAGGGCGAGATGTCCGAAGGATTCAGATATGGTAAAGAAGGAACAGAGATTGTTGAAGATCAAGATCTGGTTTACGTTGGGCCAAATGGCGAAGAGCCATATGAGGACTTCTACAGTGAAGTGGACAAGGTTCTCGGCAAGAGTAAAACAAACAATCCTAGAGTCCACTTCTTGGACCCCTCTAAATATGGTGGGACCTACATGAAGCCTCAGATCTACATTGAAGAAGCTGATCACAAAGGCTGGCTAAACTTCTCTAAAGTTGTTGTACCAGATCCAACTGGTTGTGATCCTAAGAACTCTAACTTCCTGATGTTAGATTCCATTATGAAAGACATCGAGAGCAACAAGAGCAAGATAAAAAACCACGAACTGCTACAATATGCGCCCGAGTGTACTCCGGAGTTACCATTCGACAAGATAGCCAACTCTGATACCTTATCTACCTTGGAAGGCATCGTCCGTGCAACTATTCGAGTTTACTTAACAGAGTTTATGACACAGACATATTCAATATTCTCAAACATAGATCTCACAGACAGAAACTTTGACAACACTTTGTCCGAGTACATAGCTGAGTTCATGATTCGCGGAATAAAGGATCAGAGAGCTGTGTTTACTTCAACCTATGAAGGCTATACTTATCTATTACTGTTTCTAGAGCAAGTTGTTCAGATAGTACATCGAAGAGTTCGAGACGCTAGAATGGAGAGTAATGATGAGATTGAAGGAGTATTAGAGACGTGTAACACAGCGCAAGAGAGCCACATTATAATCAACACAACTGATCTTAATCACATTAAACTGTGGGAAGGTGTATACGCGAGAACAATCGAAGCAATATTACCTATAAATATTCAATGGACAGAGGACGTTGAAGTCAAAATTGATGTTATCAAAAAGGGAATAAGCATACTCTCCGGAGAAGCAGACGAAGGGTTCGACTTCTTATCGTTTTTACAAGGTGTTACATTTGATCTTACCACGATATCGCTAGAAGATGCAAGATTTGCTAGCAAAGTTGCAACAATAGATTCTGTTTACTTTGAGATCAAAAAGCTTTTAAAGTATCTTGTAGCTGAGGAACTCGAGACTTACAAGACTAAGCTGAGAGATGAACTCTCGCCGAGACCTTATATTTATGACACGTCTAAGTTCTTCATCGGAGCCTCAAACATGCTTTATGGAAAAAACATCGACGCTGGTACGTTCGACACAGAACTACCCATTGGTGGAGGTATTGGTAACTTCCCCTACGGAGACATCTTGAACTGTGCAAGATCCCACATGAACCATCCACTCGATGGCTCAAGACTCACAGCAGAGGAATCAACAAAATTATCAGAAGAAGGAGGGTTCTATCTGGAGAAGTATCTCGTAGTTACTCCAAAAGAGAATCTGAGACCTTCTATAACAATACCCGATACAGTTGTTGGTACAACATCTATCCCTGAACTCAAGAATTTTTTAACCAATTATGCTTTTCAATTTGACCAAACAAAAAGTATATCTGATTACTTTGGTGACGCAATCCTCAATGAAGAAGAGACCAACTATGAAGGAACTATAGGCATTAAGTATGGCGTAAGGTTGTGCTATGTGCCCAAATTAGGCTTTGAACCTATAGGAAATACTGCTGAGAACCGCGCATTAGCTAAAGCAAATAGAAGTTATATTCATAACCTGACGAACCTGAATGGTAAAATCTCCAAGTATACCTTCCCCGTTGCTTCGTATGAACAAGACCTAACTGATGTGACCATCAAAGAACTAATCGAAAGTAACGACAACTTAAACCAAGATCTTAAGTGCTATATTGACAAGCTAAGCGAAACACAAGAGTTCCGTCATCTGATGGACAACGTATTGTCAATCACCAAGATACCTTCATTGTTGATGATTTATTCCTTTAATTTCTTTCTCCCTTCTCTTGGAGACTCTTCCGAGAGGGACAGCGGGGATGATCAAGAAGTCATATCACCGAGTGACATCGGCAAGGTGATGAACGATAGCAAAGCCGAGGCTAGAAAGCTCTTTGTATCCTTCTATAAGAACAACGACAGGCATCCTCCAAATGAAGAAGAAAATGTTGATTTTGTTTCTCAGATACAGAAGCAAACGCTTTCTAAACTTTCGTTCGTAGAGTTTGATACCACTCTGTCCTTCGATATACGAAGGCGCTTAAGGAAAGACAAACCGTTTGATAAGAACGGAGAAGAGTGTAAAAATAATTTTGGCAAGTTATTTAAGATAGGAGGAACATCATAATGCCAACAAACGTATTAGCCGTACAATTTCCACTTAAGATAAATTCCGAAACAGGAGCACTGCTTGTGTATACCATGTCGGAATTGCAGTCTGTTATAGAACAAAACATCAAGATGATACTTTTAACAAACCCCGGAGAAAGACTGTTCAATGACAACTTTGGAGTTGGCCTCTCAAGATATCTATTCTTGCAGGAGTCTCAAATCCTCAATGGTGTTCCCGGAGATGATAGATTTCCGCCACTTAGACAGTATATAAGAACGCAGCTACAAGCCTATATGCCCTACATAACAGTAGAAAACATCCTGTTATCAACAAAACAGAACTTATTGAATGTGCAATTCAAGTACTATGTTAATAATTCAGCCACAGCTTTTGAATTTGATTTGACGATTAGCGATGTAAGTTAGTAAATTAATAGGGAAACTACTTATTTTAGTTATGAGGGATGTATATGCCAAAGAATAAAAATATAATGGTGAAATACACCAGTCGAGACTTCGAGAGCATAAAAAGTGATCTTATTGATCATGCCAAGAGGTATTACCCCGATGGTTATCGCGATTTCAGTGAAGCCTCTTTTGGTTCACTTATGATAGATTTAGTTTCCTATACTGGTGATATTCTATCATATTACTTAGACTATCATGTCAATGAAAGCTTTTTAGATACTTCATTAGAATTTGACAACATAAGGAAGCATGCTCGAGCATTAGGATACAAGTTTGCTGGGTCTCCTTCTTCTTTTGGAATAGTATCTTTGTTTATCCTGTGTCCGGCGAACACTGATGGTACCGACCCAGATAGAGACTATCTTCCAATTTTGAAAGCCGGAACAACATTCTCTACTGTTGATGGTGGTAACTTTTCGTTAACTGAAGATGTCGACTTCTCTAACAGCACTGTCGACACTGTTGGCGCTAGGATTGATTCAACCAGTGGTCAAACAACCTACTTCGCTGTTCGTGCATACGGTCAAGTCAAATCAGGTATACTCCAAAGAGCTACGGTAGATCTCACTAACTCTACATTTGAGAAGTTTAAAAGAGTAAGAGTTGGCGGCACTAATATATCCGAGATTGTCTCCGTCTACGATTCAGATGGCAATCGCTACTATGAAGTTGATAATCTTTCTCAAGAAGTTGTTTTTGTTGACACAACAAACAAGAACGCTCAGACAGATGGTGTTAGATCAATTCTTAAGCCATTCGCGACAACACGTAGATTCACAGTCGAACAAGACGACACAGGAACTTATCTTCAGTTTGGGTTTGGATCCGATGGGGAAGACGATCAAGGTCTAACAGATCCTTCTCGTGTAGCCTTGAAGATGTCAGGTAAAGATCATATATCTTCTAAGTCATTTGATCCTGCTAAGTTGATTTCAACCAACAAGCTTGGCATATCACCGTACAACACAGAATTGTCGATAATATTTAATTCAAACTCTCCGGAAGCTTCAAACGTCGCTGCAAATAGCTTGAACACTGTGGTGGGTAGTTCCTTTGTCTTTCAGGACTTAAACGAACTTATAGCTAGCGAGAGAGACTTTGTAGTAAACTCTTTAGAGGTTAGCAATGACAACCCAATAACCTCAATAAACGTTGACATTTCAGTTGAAGAGCTCAAACAGAGAGCAAAGTCACATTATGCGATGCAGAATAGAGCAGTGACAAAGCAAGATTATGAGTCCTTAGTCTACAACATGCCAAATAAATATGGTGCTGTAACAAGGGCAAACATAGTGAATGATCCATCATCTAGTAACAGAAAGATCTCTTTGTATGTTATCTCGCAGAATAACGATGGACATCTCGCAGAGACTAACATGGTCACGAAACAAAACATTAAAAATTGGCTTAACCAATACAAGAGTCTCAACGATCAGATTGAGATCTATGATCCTAAGATTGTAAACATTGGAATTGAGTTTGTTGTTATGATTGACAAGAGATTCTCTCAAGATGCTGTTCTTCAAGAGTGCATCGACGAGGTCAAGGAATTACTAGCAGACAAGCTATACATCGGCGAACCACTGTATCTTACTAGAATATACGAGAGACTCAACAGAGTTGATGGAGTTGTTGATGTGAGAAAAGTAATGTTTGACAACAAGAGTGGAGGTAACTATTCATCAATATCGATGGACTTAGATAAGATACTCTCCAAAGATGGGACCTACCTCAAGACACCAGATAACGTGATCTTGGAACTCAAGTTCCCAGACTTAGATATTAAAGGGACGGCAAAATAATGGCAATAAAAAGATATTTCGCAGACGCAGACAACACAATAACCAATGCTTTCCAAGACAACCTCACCACAAGAGGAACAGGTTCTAATATGGGCCAAGCAGATATTCTAGAGGTGTTTTCGATATACGCTCAACAGAGCGCAACCTCAACAGAAGCAGCTCGTTTTCTTATTAAGTTCCCAGTCATAGAGCAAATTAGCGCCGACAGAACTGCTGGCTTGATTCCTAGCAATGGAGATGTAAGTTTCTATCTCAAGCTATACAACGCACGTCATCCGTTTACACTTCCAAAGAATTACAAACTAGATGTTCTCGCTGTCTCGTCTTCGTGGGAAGAAGGCAACGGACTCGATATGGAGAACTACTCAGATGAGACATATGACGGCATAGGGTCTAACTGGATCAATGCTTCCTCTGGCACTCCATGGACGACGGAAGGCGGTGACTACCATGTTTCACCCGCTTTCACTCAAAGCTTTGACAAGGGAGATGAAGATCTCGAAGTGAACGTGACCTCGCTTGTTGAAGAGTGGATCGCTGGAGACAAGAATAATTACGGCTTTGGTATCAAACTCTCGGCATCCTATGAAGCCTCTTCCTCGCTGAACCCAGATGGCGCCGAATTCTCTTATTACACCAAGAAGTTCTTCGCTCGTTCCTCTGAGTACTTCTTCGACAGACCTGTTCTCGAAGCAAGATGGGACTCAACACGCAAGGACAACCGAGGGAATTTCTACTTCAGTTCCTCTTTGGCTCCTGCTGCTGAGAATCTCAACACACTTTGGATGTACAACTACATTAGGGGAAAACTCCGTGATATTGCTGGAGATTCCAACGCACGACCCGTTTTAAACCTCTATGCCTCCTCCGGGTCTGTTCCGGAAGGTGACGCGCTTTATTTCCGCGATTCTTCCAATAATGCGGTAAATTTTCTCTCAGCCTCTCGAGAGTCTACAGGAGTATATAAGGCTTCCTTCTCTGTAACCGGTGGTGCCGTGACAACGGTTCGCCCTTACCTCCAAGATGTTTGGACGATGAGTGGAAGTGAATTGCACACAGGGTCAGTCATAGTTCCCAAGGACCATAGTTTCTCCAACTATAATCCAAACAGCAAACACGTTGTGGCAATTACGAACCTTAAACCGAGGTACACAACAGGACAGACTGAGAGATTCCGACTATATGTCCGAGAGAAGAATTGGTCTCCAAACATTTATACAGTAGCTAAGAGCACACCAGCAAACCTTCTTATCGAGAGTGCTTCTTATCAACTGACAAGACTTTCGGATAACAAGATAGTTATACCATACAACACAGGCTCAGATTCAGCCACAATGCTTTCTTATGACGTTTCTGGTAACTACTTTGACTTGGATTTAGATATGCTAGAGGCTGGGTACACTTACGGCCTTAAACTCTCTTTTTATGAAGATTCTATGTCTTCATATCGAGAGCAACCATATACATTCAAGATTAGAGTAGAACAAGATGAGTATTAAAAGTTTATTTGACAACAAAACCAAAGTTATTCAGAACGCGACTTCCGCATCTGCTGAAGTTGAATCCAAGGGCTATATCCTAGAAAGAATAAAGCGAGATGAAACCTTCATTCCTTATATCGACTTTGCCTCCGCATCCAACTTTGCAAAGTTCGGATCAGCCGAAGAGTATTACAAGAAGGCTATCGAGAGAATCCACGATGACTATCCTTACGATGGATCTCAGAAAGAGAAGCTTCAGTTTGAGCTTTCGTCCTCTTATCTGGACAAATACATCTTTGACAAGCGTTACCCCAAGACAAATGGCTATATCAACTTCTCTTATGGAGGTTGGGGAACTCGACAGAGTTTGGTAGACGGTTATGGCCGACCATTTGCTGCTGAGAGAGAATATATCTTCTTAAAAGGAGGTATACATGCTGCTGATGGTATGAGTACACAGCCACTTAGGATTAATTTTGATAAGTCTATAAAATATGACCAAGCAAAAGATAGAGTTTCAAGTCTCCTAATTGACCCAATAGAAGGACTCACAGTGGAATTTTGGCTTAAGAAAGACGGATTTGATTTGACCAAGACAGAGAAAGAGGTTATCCTAGACCTATGGAACAACGAAAACTCATCTTCTGCGGATTATGGTCGCTTTACCTTAGCATTATCAGGTACTACTTCTGGTGAGGATACCTTTATAGTAACCCTACAGTCTGGATCTAATGGCTTCTATGAACAAGCAATAGGCACTTCAACCGTTACGACCTCCTCCTTATCTTCTTGGCACCACTACGCCCTTTCGTTCGTCTCTGCTTCATCAGCAATAACTGGTCGCTTATATGTTGATGGAGATCTCAACGAGAGTAAATCATTAGGCTCAACCGGTCTCAATACAATCGGTGGCTTAGTCAATGGTTACATTGGTGCTCTAATCGCCAATCCTTCAGGCAGCTCTGCACCAGTGAAGTCAGGTAAACTAAGTGGCAGCCTAGATGACTTTCGCTACTGGAAGACACGGAGAACATCAAAGCAAATATATGATAACTGGTATCGTCATGTTGGTGGTGGTACAAATACAGATGATGCTAATACAAAGCTAGGTGTCTATTACAAATTCAACGAAGGTGTAACAGGGAACAGCGCAACAGATGCTACGGTGCTAGACTATTCTGGTCGCTTAGTCAACGGAACTTGGACAGGATATTCTTCTGGTGCTCGCTCCACAAACTCTGCATTCGTTGAATCCGGACTGTTAACCTCTGAAGAACAAGACCCAATTATCTATAGTACCCATTCAGATGTCTCCTCTTTGAAGACAGAACTAATGGCCCTAGGCAATACACATGACAATAATAACCCAAGCTTCTTGTATGCCAAGATCCCTCAGTGGATCAGAGATGAAGATCCCGCTACCGACAATACCACAAAGAACATGATACAAATCATGGCTAGCTATTTTGATACCCTACACGTACAGATTAGCGCCTTACCTCATCTTAAGAACAAAGTATATCCAAGTTCAAGCTATAAACCACTACCGTTTGCACGAAACTTACTTGAAGACAAAGGACTTATAACAGCAAATCTTTTTGCTGACTCTACAGTTCTCGAGATGTTTGAAGATCGTGATGTTAATCAAGTGAAGTTTGAAGAGAAAATTACAGACGTAAAGAATCAAATCTATACTAACATCTACAACAACCTAGAAGCAATCTATAAGCATAAAGGAACAGAAGGATCTGTTCGTAATATGCTCCGTTGCTTTGGTATAGATGACGAGATCGTCAAGCTAAACATCTATACTGACGAAGGAACTCACTACTTCTCTGATGCCTTTAAGTACACAAACGTCAACAAGAAGTTTATAGATTTTAATTCAGCCCAACGTAACAGTGCTACTGTTTTTAACGAAACCTCTTCGATCAACAGTAATAGCTTTATATCTGGATCTGGTGCTGAAAAACTTGAGCAGTTTAACGCGCTCACATCTGAAGTATCGATTATTGTACCGAAGAAACTAGGATTCTTCGATCCCGGATACTACAAGACAAGCTTCCTTTCCTCATCTATTTTTGGACTTCATCAAGCAACAACAGCCTCTGGATACACTTGGGACTCCCCAGACCTAGCCAACTTGCAAGTATACTTGGTTCGTGATGAGATTGAATCTCCAAATGCTAAGTTTGTGTTGAAAGATTATGGTGGTAATATCAACCTTGAAACCGATACCTACAAAGAGATTTACTCCAATGAACACTGGAATCTCGCAGTAAGAGTTAAACCTGAAGACTATCCGATAGCCGGTAATGTTGTTACCTCCTCCAATAGGAGTTACACACTAGAATTCTACGGAGTGTCTCATACTTTTGACACTGTCAAAGAAGAGTTCTTGTTGACCGCTAGTCTTAACTATGATACAGGCTCAGCCTACCTAAGTAATCCAAAGAGGTTCTATGTTGGAGCTCATCGTACAAACTTCTTTGGAAGTGTTCTAGAGCAGAGTGATATTAAAGTTGGCAAGCTAAATGTGTGGCTTGATTACGTTGATAACGACACCATCAAGCTTCACAATAAAGATATTACGAGCAAAGGAACATACAGAACACATAGACCTTCTACTTTATTCGGAAAGGATCTGTCGCAATATGAAGTACCTTCATATGAATTGGCCATATTAGACTGGGATTTTGAGTCAATCACAACATCTGACGGCTCGGGAGAGTTTACAGTAATTGATACGACAAGTGGCTCAACAGATTCTCGCTATGGTTGGGTTGACGGAGTTACTAGGCGACTACACAACGGTGTTGGCCGTGGCTTCCCCGCTTCTTCCAATGTTATCTCAAACGAGATTGTCTACGCTTCTAAGAAGGAACTACCTGAAATCTCCTATTCTTCTGATGGTGTAACTATCAAAGGGGAACAAGAGCAGTACTTCATCGAAGACGAAGACGTGTCGGACAACTTCTATGCTCTCGAAAAGAGCATGAACCAAGTCGTTTCCGAAGAGATGATGAGAACCTTATCGACTGCACAAGAAATGTCTAACCTTATGGGTGAAGCTGTTGAGCGATATCGCATGAACTATAAGAAGCTAGACAATGTTCGTCGTATGTTCTTTGAAGACGTTGAAACCGATCCGGACTTTGATCGCTTCACCGAGTACTTCAAGCTTATCGATTCTGCAATGTCCTTCATGATATCCCAGTTATTCCCTGTATCTGTACGTTTCTCAAAGGGAATCTCTGACGTGGTTGAGTCTCATCTATTCGAGAGAAACAAATATCAAAACAAATTTCCTCTCATTACAACACATACAGCGACAGAAGGTTCGGCATTTGGCATCGGACAGTCAAAATATCGTTGGGAGTTTGGTCATGCTCCGTTAAGCGGAGACGACAATGATAGTTGTCTGTGGCAAAAGACTCGAGCTGAAAGATCTGATATCACTCAACGCGAGACCATCAAGGACATAATCAATAACAGAAACAATGCTACAGCAACAACCTTAGCCAAACAAGATAGGTCCACTTATACCAGATCAACTTACGGTATAAGAAACTTCTCAAAACCTGTTGACATGAAGGCTGTTATCTCTCAAACCTTCCACCCCGGAATCAATTACTCTTTGCAGAAAGACAGAGATTACGTATGGTCTGCTGTTAATAGACACTCTGAATTAACATCAATTGGGGTGCCAAAGAATGTCTTGATCGTTGGAGCCGGGCCCGGTCAGGGAATTGAACTACCGGTTGACTGCAATGATGTTGAGATTCCAAATCAAAAGAAGAAATACAATACTACCGTATATGTTGGTAAGCAAGCTGCTGGTGCACCCGGAGGGTCATTCTCACCGATCAACGACAGCGCTTCGTATACATACGCCGTTAGAGGTAAAAACAAGCTTCCATTTGATATTTTCTCTGGCTCGATTACTACTGGGTACAACTCTAGTATAGCCTCTGGGTACCGCTCAGATGCTGTTGTTACAAACCTACATACAGACACTACAAACTTCTCAAATGATTTGCCCTTGCAAAGTCCTTTCACTCAGCAGTGGGTTGGAGGACACCAAGCTCGCCACGTAGATCTTAATCGCTATGATACGACTCTGTTTGATGAAGAGACCGGGGCCGCTCCTACAAACAATCTAGACAACCTTCATACACGAGCAGAAGCATGGCTAATAAAAGTTGTAGAATCAGGAGGTTCTTCTGATGGTGCTATCGGTCTAGTAGATCCTCAGTATGGAGTGACAGCGATTTCCGGACATCCCAATAACGGGAAGTACCCCGATGTTGCTAAAAAAACAGCCACATTGTACAGAGATTTACGTACTAAGAGACCTGTAAACGTTTCCAACATACAAACCACTACATCAAGCGCAAACCACGGAAATTATTCAAAAACTTATGACATTATAAGTGTTGCTGGTGGTGTTCACGAGAACAATTTTTATCTTCGTAAAAATCCAGAGCAAACAAATTACTTGCCGCAAAGCATAACTAATGCTTTACCGGAAACAACCAACCCCATGACGCTTTTAGCGCAATCTCCGTATTTTAACGGCAATATATTTGGAACTTATGGAAATAATAGACAACCAGATGGCGAATCAGTGTTGCCGGTATATAATTATGCCTCTGGGAGTTTCACAATAAGTGGAACAGCAGGGGTCAACGATGGAACACTATTGCAAATAGGAAACCCAGAGTCTATTATAGAGTTTGATAAGAATGGTTCAACCAACCCTAGTAACATTGTAATAGAAGCCACTTCTTCAGATGCTAGATTGTGGCAAGCTTTGGCAGATGCTATTAAAAACCAGGTGGGCTGGTCAACCGGTTCGTTACCATACGCAGTTAATGGTGACGGAACAGCAACATTTGCAATAACCTCTAGTATTCGCGGTCCATCGCAGAATGGAACAATTATTATTAGAGATCTTTTCGGTTCGTATCTGGTAATCGATGATTCCGGAAGTGGAGGGGATACATTGTTATCCACTACCACGGCAAAAGATATTGTGATTCCTCGTATCACCTCTTCTGTTTCTGATTTGGTCTTCACAACAAGATTTTCTGCACCGGGTGGCATTGAAGCGCAATCTTATGGCTATCTAGATGCTTATGCTCATGAATACTCTGTTTACAATAGTCTCAATTACAGAAACCTCACGGTTCGTGGTATTGGTGTTCGTGTTTCTGCTTCTGCCGATGGCTCTGAATTCTATGCTTTTGGCGGATCAGGTGAAGCAACGACAATAAGGATCAACAATCAACTTAATCAAAGGGATGGACTAAAATCACTATTGACAAGACATTGCGGAAAGTTTGGAACGGACTCTAGAAATGTGCCGTATAGCAGAACCACTGATTCCAATCTATCCGAGACAGAGTTTCAGATTGATGCTGGTAAACCTTCATTCCATAAACAACAAAGAAACGAGAACAGGAGACCAAGTGATACTTCAACTGTTTTAGTTCCTGTTCTTGTAAAGAGACACGATAATATGTATATCAACTCTCCAATTCCAAGATCTGACTTTCAATATAAGTGGGTAACTTCTTCCATTGGAGATAATTATAGTATAACAAGTGGAAAGCAAAGAATGTATGGATACGCACACCCATCAGGGATCATGAGTTCTTCCGTTGAGATAGATGGAGATTCCGGTTTCGTTCCTGCAATAACTTTCCCGACAGCCTCAGAGATATTTGGAGAGTAGAATGGCAAAACATTATTTAGACTTTGTTGGATTAAATACGTTTATATATGAACCTGTTGGGTACGATCCGGACAACCAGATTGCTGATGATAAAACCAGCAGAGAAGCAAATGCAACAGCGGCTGGGCAACTGTTTGCCGTTGAATTAAATACGTTTAGTGCTGAACCTGTGATCTTTGTGGTGCAAAAAGGTCAATTACAATATTATAAAAATAGACACTTCTCTCACAATCTTCCAACAACCGCCTCATTCTTTCCCGCTCTTATGCTCAAAAGAAATGGCCCATATGGATATCCAACTTGGAAACAGATAAGGTTAAGCGAAAACCCATTGTCTCGCAAACAAAGAAAAGAAAACATATTCACAATCGTTGAAGAACCCGGCCCCGAAACAACATTTCGTAGAGATGGAAAGATCACAACTATTCGAGGAAAATACGGATCAATTCTTAAATACGATGAAGTCCCCATCACATCTAGGCATAAGCCATTCATCGTCGTTGGTCAAGTCATAACGGACGAAGGAGAGCTTGAAAAATTCCAACTCAAGGCTTCTTATGGCAACGAAACTAATTTCTTTGAGAACGATGCTCTCGATAAGAAACTTGGCTTGAGAGTTCAAAAGTCTCGCCAATATGATACGGTAAGCGGTTTCTACCTTAATGGCGGACTCAATGATGATGGCTCCCCAATCGACGTGTTTGAAAGTTTCATGTATCGTGAGTGCGTGTGGCCTCCTCGTGTCTATACTCATAAGAAATATGTGAGACAAAGAACAACATTTTCGTTTCCTTGGAGAGATTTGAGGGAAGATAGAAATGAAGAAGTTGATGAAAATGGTTTTGGATCTGCTGTTACACAAAGTGTGTGGGCATTAGATGCTTATAAAACTTGGAACACTGAGCCCGTTATGGCAACTAGTACAAACTACAGACTATCTCGATCTTATGGATTAAATAGAAATGATGACACCATATCAGATTATGGTATCTTGCAGAATCAATATACATTTGCGAACTTATTAGTCCCATCTTCTTTAGCTTTTTCAAACCCGGGTGGTGAAACACTATCCACTTTGCTTGCTGTGGGCCCACAATATAATAGAAAACATATGCTGGTTCCTTCTGAATCAGTTGTGTCTCCAAGCGGAATGAAGATTGAAGGCATAAACTATGGAACTCAATTTAGTGATCTAGACTATAATGCAAACCCATCTGGTGAAGCTAAGTGGGAAGCCGGATCTCAATCTGGTCTTAATCCTTTCTACGATACTTATGATAATTACATCCAAGAAGTGAAGCAGTATGGTAAAGACTACTCAATCATACCGGAGTTTCGCATAAGCGACCATGTTTCAACATATCAATCTAAAGGCTTAACAGAAGAAGTAAGTGATCTATTCTCTTTAACCGGCGCTTTAGAGGCCACAACAGACTCTTCAAAGACAAACTTCTACAAAATCTACTCAACATCTGACTTCATGAAACACTTTGAGATGATTAAAGAAGACCACAAGGATTTTGTTTCTCCTAACTCTATAACACTTAAATGCAAAGCAGTTAAGAAGTTTCTTCCATATGAAGGTTTCTATCCAGCACAGAGATCTGTTGATTTGGCCAAGCAGTTCCACAGTTCCTATAAAGACTTTGTTTCCCCTTCTGGCTCTTCCAATGCGTTCGGGCTGGCTAGTGACTCGGAATATTTGTTCCAAAACCTCATGGTTCCGACATTTGCTCCCGGTATTTTCTTCAATTCAATAAAAGCTGGTGTTGCCTGTGACTATCCACTGATCGATTCAAATGTTTCCTTAGACAATAAACATATCGTACAAAACACAGATGATTATTATCTTTCGACCGGTAGTACACCACAATTTAAAATATTTGACCGTAGAATACCGTTTGAAGCAATTGTAGAACCAGAAAAACATTTAAGTGACTTTAGAATTTATTGCAATGAACCTCATTTATACGCTAACAATTCTGGTTCAATCTTATGGGATGGAAATGGAGACAATTTGTACAAACTGATGGCGCAGAATTTTACAGCAGAGATCTCAGATTTCTTTCTTAAGGGCAAAAACTTTACCTCAATAATATCACAGCCTTCGAGTAATCCTGATGTTGGAAACGCTGAGGGAGGAAAAACATATATGATGAGAGTTAAGATGTATAAGAGTAAAGATTCTGTTACTGTTCCATTTATAACCGGCACCTTGGGTGCTTACATGGTGCCACAATATTATGACTCAAATGAAACCTTTACAATGTATTCACGACCAACAGCCTTTGGCCCTCCCTCACAACCAGTAACACATTCTGGGATATTTAGCTATCCAGGCAATCGATCAAGTATTGGTGAAAACTATCCGTTTACTCCTCCATACTATAATGGTCAAGCTTGGTGCGATATTACCTTCAGGGCTACGGAGAGCAAAAAATATTCTCTTCAAGAAATAATAGCAGATTCTTCGATAAGACAGTGGAGATACGCCGACAATCGCAATGACTTGGGTTTATCAAAGCAAAAGTTTCTGAACGGAGACATAACAACCAATGAAGGAGTAGAGGGGGATGCTATGCCTCTCAATTCTTCTGTCAATATTTTCGCTCAAGTTGTTGACGAAGAAAACTCTGTTGATCCAAATAGCCCTGCCACTCGTTGGGCTATTCAAACAAAGTTTGAGACTCCAATGCTCAACTTTAACCATCTCTCTGCTTCGGATAGTATAGCGCTTCCAAACAACGCGTCTCAATCTGTTCCTCGAGGAATGTGGCACCAATATGGCCTGATCGAAGAAGATCCATCAAAAGGCATCTTCCTTCAAGTAGACGATGTGCCCTCAGAATGGATAGATTCTTTCTTGGAGGCAGACTCGACAACAACCGGCTCTCTTGTTGATCTTTGTGGATTCTCAACCGAAGCTGTGAAGCTCGGTCAAGTTGCTGATGAGAAGAAGGTTTATGAAGCTGTTATCGCTGTTCCATTCATTGAAGAAGATGGAGAGCGTAAGTTCTTCCGAATACCTCGTGAAGACATCAGAAATGCTCAAGATCCAGCAAACGATTTCTTGGTTGGAGAATCTGTTAAGAGAATGGCGAACAGAATGCAACGCTATGTTATGCCTCCACCAATGGACTTCTTAAATAACACAACGATTGATCCATTCGCTATGTACATCTTTGAGTTCTCTCACACATTCAAGAAGCAGGATCTCGCCAACATGTGGCAAAACTTATATCCGGAGATCGGACAAACCTTCGAGACACAAACCTCAACTCTATCTCATGAACTTCTTGCTCATGAGCTTCTTGGAGGTGGAGCAAAAAAGACA
>Ga0160423_10001075_pt1 | contig 22737 bp, 26 predicted proteins | sample CRUFie14St8metaG_FD_108191 | JGI IMG/M metagenome (GOLD analysis project Ga0160423, IMG submission 108191) | Marine microbial communities from the Costa Rica Dome - CRUD Field 142mm St8 metaG | ecosystem: Environmental > Aquatic > Marine > Oceanic > Photic zone | place: Costa Rica: the Eastern...
GCAGCAAGTCTGTTAGCAGCATCTGACTGATCTAATTGTTGACGACCTCCGCCTACACCTGCAGTCATACCTCCCATGCCGCCATACATTTGAGTTGTAGGAACCATTTCTTGTTTAGCTCTAAGAGTAGCTGCATTTTTAAGTGCTTCAGTATCTATAGGGTCAGCGCCTTGACTAATGCTATACATATCTTCCATAGCACTACCAAGAATATCTTTACCTCTTGAAGCATCATTTAAGGCAAACCTAATCAGTTCGTTTTCTCCAATGGTTTCTAAAGGATCTTTTGTTCCTGTACCACCTTCGTCAAACAAAGTTTCTGCTTCACCTAAAAATCTTTGATAATAAGGTTTAGCCCAATCAGGTATTGTATCAACAGTTTCTGTTCCACCACCACCCATTATAATACTCCTCTATAGTTATTCAATGTCCATAGACATAACAGTGTATACTTCTTCATAGTATTCTCCGTATTTACCATAGACATCCTTAAGTAATCTCTTCCATCCGGGTCTACCGTAAAGTTCTATTCGTTTTAATTTATTTTCTTTAGCAAAATCATACAACTTATCATGCATAATTTTATAAGGTACTTGTGATTTATCTTTATCATTAAACGTATTAACCTTACCTTCTTCAATAGAAGCAGTAAGCACAATACATAAACTACGGTGTTGACCATAAGTATTAATACGTGTAACAGTAATATTAAGAGGTTTTTTATCTTCATTAAAAACAACCCAACATTGCCCATATTCTGGGTTCATTAACCAGTTAAACACATCAAATGTGTCACTTTCTCCTTGACCATGTTCAAGTGCTTTTGCTACTTGTGGTTCTATTACGTGCCATAACTTCAATACGGCTCTCGGTGTCAGCTTAATTGTTTCCATCTTCACTCCGGTGGCGTCGGCCATGTTACATTTAAGGGATCTGAGGTATTTGCAGGGAGGTCCCTAAGGGCCTGCCTGTAAGTCTTCCATTCTTCTAGTTTATTTGTAGGATAATCTGGGAGAACTTTGTGATCTGAATTTTGTAAGTATTCATTCCTTATAGTTTTCATAAGATGATATGCTTCTGTTTTCTTTTTCTCTAATAAAATAGATTCTTCTATAGGTACAGCTTTATTATTTTTAACACAATATTCTTCTTCAGAATAATGACCTTCAATATAACTTTCATCTTCTTTTAAATTAAGTTTTACAGTTTCTATAGTACCGCTAATAAAACCTACAATTTTAGTTGTTTTAATATTATATATTGTATAATCCATTTATTATACCTACCTGTAATATGCTGCATATACATGAGTTATTTTAGCTTGAGCTGCACTTCCATTAGGTGATGCACCTAAACTAGATGCACTAAAAGTAGTACCCATAAATGCATTACCACCTGCTGCTAAAATATTAGATGCTGAACCTGCTAATACATGAGTACCTAATCCTGCACTACCTCCTGCAATAATACCATGACCAAGTGCAGTTGCTGCTGAAAAACTAGCGCCACTAAAAGTACCTGTTACAGTTACAGAAGTAGAACTAGTTGCAGTACCATATACTGTAACTACAGATAACGCAGTACAAGAAAAAGAATTAGAACCAAGGCCACTAAATATTGAGTTAAAAGTTGAACCAGGTGTAATAGCACTAGAAGTTGCACTTTGAATAATACTAACAGAGTTTAATGCCATTTTATCAGTTTGAATACTTCCTGCTACTATTCTGTCTGCATTAAGAGTACCTGTAGTTATTTTACCACCATCAATAGTAGTTTGACCTTGCCCAACTATACTTTGATTAGTGAAAGTAACTAACCCATCAATGTGAATATGCTTTACAGGAGTAGTACCAGTAGTTGTAGTAGTTGCCGAACCTGATTCTCTTTGAAATGTTAAATCTGACCAAAAAACTTGTTTTGTATTATCATTAAAAACAGCAGGAGGATTTTCAACCCACATACCGTTACCAGTATTGCTTGAAATATTAGGGTTACTACCTGATGTTAAAACTAAACCACCTTTGTATTGAGCGCCTGCACTAGCTTGAGTTAAGTTAGCCCAAGTAAGAGTAACTTGAGGGGCAGATGGAACAAAAAGATTTAATAAATCAACAACATAATAAATTCTAACAGAATGATAACTTTTTTCTTCACCAGTAGCTCTTACGTAACCACCTTGTGCATCACTAAAAATAAATAAATTAGAACTAGTAGCATTGTACCACAACCTACCGCTACGAGCAGTAAGACTTGCATCAGGGTCTACATCAGAAATAGTAATACCAGAAGCATCTACATCATCTGCAATACTTTGAAGTGTATCTCTTAAAGCAGGATCTGTTATAGAAGGACTAATATAAGAAGTCATTATCTTGCTCCTCGAGGATTAACATTAAACTCCATACCGGTTATCTCAGGATTTGTTGTTCCATTCATTTCTATCTTCATATCAAAATATCTGCCAGTTTCTCTGAAACTAAGTTTATAATCATTAGCAGGATTGAAAGCTTTGGTTGTGATACTACTAGAATCACCTATATTATCAGTAGAAGTTAATCCTATTTTTACTGCACCACTACAAACAGGATAAGCAGTAGTAACTGTTTTAGTGATAGCACTAGTTTCTAAAGGATTATTAGTAAATTCTATTGTACCGCCAGAAACAAAAGCAGTAGTACTAAGCTCTTGTAAATTAACACTGGTAGGTTTAGTACCAAACATTCTTACAACACCATTAATTTCTGTTGTAAAAATATTAGTATAATTATCTAAATCTCTTGTATACCATGAATCAGTTTCTTCTGCATACACATAAGCTTTATTACAACCTTCACCGTTATGATTAGTTGTAGGAATACAAAAATAAGTTTCTCTATCTAACTCATGTCTAAAAACAAAACATTGACCTATTTTAGTTCTGTTAATTTCTGCATATAAAGCATCTTCTATTTTATTTTTTGATACTAATTGTTTTTGATTTTCACCGTTATGAATGTATATATTATGATTACCAAATACAATATGTTGGTTATTACCTATATCAGCAAAACACTTTGAAGATATCATACCGTCATCTGTTTGTATAACACGGCCAAGAATAAAAGGGCTACTTGTAACTTCTCTGTAACTGATAACACAATCAGATTTATATACAATAAAGTTATCACCTAACTGACCGCCATCAATAACAGGACCTGGTGATTCAGTTATAATATCATCTACAGTACTATTAGTAGAAGCTACTGTCCATTCAACTCCTGCAAGACTAGCTATAGCAGTTATCGGGCTAGAAAATATAACAGAAGATCTTTCATTATAAATATTACTGCTTCCAAATAAACCAAGAGCTACTAATCTACCTCCAAATTGAGCTATTTTAGGGCTGTATAGTTTTTCAGTTGTACTTCCTGTAGTAACGTCTGCAGGCCAATTATCTAAAATAGCTAATCTATTACCTTGAGAAGATAAATACAGAGGTTTATGAGTTCCACTATTTAATATTAAACACTCGTTAAATACAAACATATCAGTGCCAAACTCTGTATTATAACCTAATGTAATAGCTACCCCACCTGTTTCGTCAACAACAGCAGTAGGATGTGTGTTTAAAGCACCTGATACTGTTCCTGATAAATTACCGCTTCCTGTGTTAAAACTATTTTGTACATCATATAATCTTACTGTAGTACTATTAGTCGTGCTATATTTTACTTTAGCAGTAGCAGAACTACCTGCTTGACTTAATGTTTCATCTTTAACTAAAGATTTTGCAGCAGCTAATGTCATAGTAAAATCACTTATAGCTACTTGAGTATTAGCTGTACCAGAATCAGAACTATAAGCTTTAACTCTGAAAGCATTATCAGCATGTTTTACTAAAGCAATAATATTATAATAAACACTTCCTGCAGGAGTAAACTGAGCAGCATCAAATATACCTGTAGGTGCACTAGATTCACCACTAACTGCAAAAGTAATAGTAGACTCTGAAGCAAAACTATTAACACCTTGAAGTGCATTATTAAATGGTCTCATATTATTACCACCGCTAAAAAACTCTAACGGTAACGAATGAGAAGGAATATCAGTATTTAATCCCTTAAGTCCTAAAGGTATCCTGGGCGTCTTGGGCATAAATACCTCCCTTGTGTTTTTCTTTTCTAGTATATTTCTTTTTATCTCGAACAACCCTCATACGAAAGAGAGGGGATCTTAAAATTCTCGCATGAGGGTTTCTCTTTTTCATTTCCTTATTCCTTATATTTCGCAAGCGCCTCCTGTACAAGCAAGAGTCTGAGCGCCTTCAGTATTATCTGTTGTTTCATACAATTGTAACTTACTTAAGTTTAACTTAGTAGGAAACTCCCTTACTGCTTTTTCATACTCAATCTCACTTATCTGTTGATAAGGTGCCTGTTCATAAGTATGATCGGAATAAGGCAGAAAACTAATTCCTGAAAGTAAATCAAAGTTGTTATAAACCCAAGAGCCTACTTCTAACCATTCATTTTCTTTAACATAAATAGTAACAGAAGGCTTGTGTTCACACCAAGCTTCAGCAAATAACTTCCAATTTTCTAATTGTTCTATAGCGGTTTGTTCTCCGGCTATAACAGCTGTCCTTGGAGACTTAATAGGAAAGCTAAAGACAGTTGTATTATTAGGATTCATTACATCTGGTTCACCAGGTACTCCTTGTTCTTTAAGAAAAGTAGTAATAGGATCTTTGTTGTCCTGTCTTACTGTTCTTATATAGTAAGGAGAAAATCTACCGTGAATACCAGAAGCACTATTACATAGCTGTGATACAGTACCACTTGGTTTTATACAAGTAATAGCAGTAGACTGCGGTATACTTAATAACTTTGCAAACTCTTTATTGGTAGCTATAGCAATGTCTTTAAGGTGTTTTAAATCTTCTATTGCAGGATTCTGTAATATCTTACAATCTTGTATACCTGTAAGTGATACACCAAGTAATCTTTCTTCTTCAGTATTATGTTTCCAAATACTTCTGATATATTTAAAGTCTGTAAGAGTAGACTGAAGAGTACCTAGTATAGTTGCCAACTTAACCTTACGCATTAAATCAGCAAGAGTATCTTCTTCTTTACAAATAACTTCACTAAGATTACATACTTGATTTGGTCTTAGAATAATTTCTGAGCAGGGATTAGTGCCCCATGCATGGCCAGTCTTTCTTCTTCCAGACTCCTCTACTTTTTTATCAGCAGCAAGACGAGAAAAGAATCCTCTTTCACCAGAACCAGACTTAATCAGAGAAGTCCACTCCTCAAGGAATACTCCAATGCTAGGCTTAGAATCATATACAGCAGAATTATTAGCGAGAGCAAAGTGAGAATCAGTTTCCCACCAATTACCTGACTTAGCATCTCTCATTTCGTAATCACCAAGATCACTAAGAGATATCATAGCTGACCGTCTAACACCACCAACAACAACAACTTCACCTATTTTACACATAATTGAATGACACTCTAAAGAAGTTAACTTTCTTCCTGAAGCATTCTTAAATACTTTAGTAACGAAGTTAAGTAACTCATTTAAAGGTTCAGGGCCCGATGCACGGCCACCCATTGTTTTTAAACGGGCACCAGCAGGTCTCACCTTGGAGAAATCAAATTGATGGTGTTTACCTAAATAAAGATCAGCGATATGTTTCCTTAAAGCTTTACTCCAACCTTCCTTTGAATCTTCTACTTCAATCATACGACCTGAAGGTTCAAAGTGATCATTAACTATAGGTAACTTACTTACATGTTCTTTTTCTACGCTAAAACCTACACCAGTACCTGACATAAGTATATACATTGTTTCATCAAAGGCTCTTGTGTTATCTACTGCAATATAACTACAGTTATAACCTGCCATATTGTTCTGGGCTAATGCAGGCCCTGCACACCACATAGAACGCATTGATGGCATTACTTCTTTATGAAGAATCGCTTTATGTAATTCATTATAAGTTTCATCGGGTAGGTCTACACGACCCTTCCAGAAGTCAATTAATCTCTGCACCGTTTCATCCCAAGTTTCTCTACGACCTTTGTCGTCGAGCCAACGAGAATAACGGCTTAGATGAATAATATCTTCGTAAGCTTTCATAGTTAATCTCCTGATTTTTAAAGGTTTTTAAGAAGAGGAGTGAAACACACCGGCCTTCTTAAAAGGGATCTTTACCATCAGATATCTTTTTCTCCCGGAGCTTTTCCAGTGCCAGGTATTATTTGACAATAAGGTTTTGCTCTAAATACAGTTGGATGTTGAATAGCGGTTTTTGCTTTTTCTCTTGCAGACTGAAAACACATTTCTACAGTAGGAAATAACTCACGAGTAGTTATTACCATACAACTTTCAGCGTGTAAACTACCGCAAAGTATCATAATACCGATCCACATTATGCTAGTTCAAAGTGAGGTCCATCAATAAATGGCCGTCTACCTTGACTCCTTCTAAGATCTATGTAGCTATTCATAGCGTCCTCCATAGATTCATTCCATTTGCTTATATCATCTATATGCCAAGCAGCACCCCAACGAATAGGTATTTCGTTTTTACGTGAAGCTTCTTTCATAGCATCAGCTATATCATCATATAAATTTAACTCCCAAGAAGCTCTACCATTAACATAAGCCATAAGGTCTACCGCAAGACCATCAAGGTGTTTACTCTTCATTGTTTGTGTAGCACCCTTAGCTAGTAAGGCTTCTTGTTCTTCTTTAGTTCTTATGCCACAAATTACACCAAAGTCTATACGTGTAATTTTTATAGCGTCTTGACAAACAGTCCATAAACGTTTATCTACAGTAGATAACTTTGATAAACTATTTTTTCCTAGTGAAAATGCCATCTCTATCCTTCCTATACCGAGTATATTGATTATGATGTTTAAATCTATTTATATGAAATTTATTAGGACCTAAAGTCTCTAATTTATATCTAAATAATTTTATTTGAGTTTCTTTTTCCCGTAAAATTTTCCAATTCCTTTCATGCCTATAGAGGCACTTACAATACCTCCAAGTGAAAGTTGATACCATTGAGGCATAGCTTCCAAGGCAACAAATCCTTCTGCCACAATCTCTCTACCCCAATCACCAGTAAAAGCTAATACTAAAGGTATTGAAAACAAAAGTAAAATCCATTCATCTTTCCAAGAACCTTGAGTAGCTCCTATAGCTGCAAGATCCCAGTCAATATCTCCGGTAGCTTCTTTCATTCGTATTTGTGCTTCAGCTTTTTGAACAGCAGTTTTACCATCTAGATAAGAAGTAGCAAGACCACCTACTGAGCCAAGTAATTGTGTTAATCCTGCCAGCATTATATATTCTCCCGTGTTTCCATTTTAGATTGTACTTGTACACTGGCTCTACCTTTATTAACGTATAAACCAAACCATGCCGCACCGGCACCAACAACCACAGATACGAATCCTGCTTGAGCGTTGTTAGGGTCTGGTAAGTTCATAAACCAGTTACAAGTCTGATAAAATACTACCATATAAGATAGTATTAATAACCTAGGAACTATTCTCCAAGCATCTAATTTTTCAGGTGTTATCATATAACCTCCTATTTAATAAGTAACCACCAAGGTGGGTCATTAGAATCCATAAAATAAAGTGCTAATAACACTATAGCTAATAATATAATATCACGTTCATTGTACATTTTGTAAATAAACTATCATGTAAAATAAACCAGCAACACCTGCTGCAATTATTAATACACCAAGTAATACTGATAAATTATATTTAATTCTGTTTGCTCTAGCTATAGCTTCAGCACGACCTTTACGATCTGCTTCTGCAGTTTGCTGTCTTATTTTTTGTAACTCATTCCAACCTTTCATACCTCTAGTTTCAAGTATAACTCTTTTAAGTTCTTCTTCAAGGTCTCGAGCTTTAACAGTTGCTAGGTAAGTATCTAATGCTCTAGCAGCAGGTCCACCTTTACCTTTAGCTGCTTGTTCGTGTGAATTTTTTACGGTATCTATGCTATCCCAAAGTTTTCCCAGATCCTTACCCATACTCTGGAGGTCTTTACCCATAGCGATACCAGTTTTAACGGCGCCGAATGCCGCAACGGCGATGGTAATCGGGTCTATTTTATTGCCTCCTAACTAATTAATTGTAATATTTTAGTGAGACCAAATTGGTCGGCAATATACAACGCAATACCACCCATCGCAAACCACCTTATCTGTATAAGGGTTCTTTCAATTCCATAAAGAGATTTTTTGAGTCTATCCATGGTCTCAGATAAGTGGTTAATATCTTCTGTCTGCTTATCTAGTGACCACTCTAATTTACTTACTCTACTCTCTAAAGAATTTTCTTCCATTTAATTACTCCTAGCTTGGTTTTGTTGGCCAAGTTACATTATAAATATCAGAAGCTTTAGTTATATCTCTTAAAGCTTGTCTATAAGTTTTCCATTTACTAGCGTCACCTCCGGCATCTTCTAACTTATGTATTTGCCAATCTGCTTCTTCAAGCAATGGCTCTCTATCTATTCTTAAATTTTCTTTTTGCTGTTCATCTAGCGTATCTTGATAAGCTTTATCTTGTGATGCCTTTGTAACTGTATTGCCATCTTCATCTGTGTAATCAGAATGACGATCTACTTCTTTCCATTTCTCAACCCAATCACCATTACTATTTTTTTCAACACCATCTCTAACTACTACTTTAGTTACTGAAGATGCTGCTGGTTGAGCTGTATAAAGAATAGGACTATAACCTAATTCATTCAGTATTTCTTGTGAAATAATAGCTGGAAAACTTGTATTAGGATTGTCTTTCCTTACTTGTTCTACAGTTTTAATTGTACCATCAGTATGTATATAATCTGTCATTTTTCTTTTTCCTTAACAAATTGCCCAATAAATATAGAAGCCATCATAAATTCCTGTATTAACTGCACCACTATCTTTGACTGTAAATCCACCAGATGTAGGGTCAATAATGTCAGCAGGATCAGAGTTTTCATAATAATTTGGATTATCGAATTGAAATATAGGATCAGTACTACCAGAGCCATTTATTCCTCTTGCACTATCCCAAACATAAAAACCTCTACCAGCAGTAGGCTTTCCACTTTCAAAATTTGCTACACATTTAACCATTACAAATCTAGGTTGATTAGAACCAAAGCCACAATCAACAGTAGTGTTATTTCCACCAGACATTGTAAATGATCCAACACTACTTAAACCTGAACAAGATGCCATTGAGATCAATATGTATCTACCAAGGTTGTTGTTAGTAGGACTACCACTACTCCAATTAGTACTACCATTTACAGAAAAAGTTGTATCTGTTGGTGCAGTTGAACCCCAAATAGTATAATTATTGTAAGTTCTTTGAGGGTATCCACCATTATTAAAATCGATAAAATATTGATTTGCAGTTCCGCCAGATACTCCTTGCGCCATATCTTTATGCCAAACAAGAGGATAATAATTTTGATCTAAAGATATTATCCACGCCATTTCTGGTACTGCACCTAATCCATGTTTTACATTATGGTTTGTTGCACCTGTTCCTCGATACATAATTGAATTTAAATAACCGGGAGCATGAGTAAAATACAAATCAAGATAACCAACATTGTATTGATTCCAAGCACTATCACTATTTCTTACTAATACACTTCTACTAACTCTTGAACCAGATGGTGCGTAGGAATAGCGTTCTTCATTTGAATTAAATACATGCCAATTACTTTTGCCAAACGTACTTGCATTTACATAGTTTGAAGAAGATGCCATAAAGTTACCCCTTGCCCAAGGATAAGTCATCCTATCTCTCATAATCCAGTAGTCACCACCTGGTCTTTTTTTGGTGAGCCACATATCTGGTATCATGTCTATATATTGTTCAGCATTACTACCATTACCTGTTCTAGTTGTTGCTTTAAAGTAATGATTTCTTTTAGTTAAATTAGATATAGTAACACCAAAGTAACCTGAACTTTTATCTGGACTTACATTATCTTTAGCAATCGCCATAACAATATAAGAGTTTGAATATTGATTATTGTTTGTAGCATTACTAACAGTTTTTATAGTAAAACCATCAGCATGAAATTCAGCGTTAAAAAGACTTTGCGCTTTTTGTTGTGCATTATTTCTATTAAGTTTCCAACACCAAGCACCATAAGTAGTATTACCCGGTTCTGCGTTATGTAAACCTTGCAACTTATCAAAAACAAACCAATCTCCACCACCATCTACTCTTTTTATTAACAAAAATTGTGGAGTAAACCCAAGTGTTACTTTCTTATCACCATTATTACCTATGTAGCCAATGTTCTTAATAATGCTTGTATCACTATCATCATGCGCCCAAATTAAAGCTTTGTAATCAGCACCATTTACATTACAAGCAGTAACACCACTTGTTCCACCAACAGTAAAATGAGTAGTAGTAGGTGCAGTATTACCCCAATTAGTAGCTGTATCACTTGCACCCCAATAACCAGTGTCTGTTCTTGCACCATTATCATCCATTTGCCAATAATAATCTTTTGCGTTTCTGGCAGGGGAATGGGTAGCGTTATCGTTTATCCCTCTGTGGTAAACACAAATTGGATGAGATGATCCACCTTGTTTATTCTTTATCCACATCATGCCTACTTCACCACCTAGATCATGGGCGATTTGTTGAGATGATTGCCCATTTCCTGTGTAATCTACCGTTGTAAAAAAGCCAGAATGTTTTTTAAAAATATAACTTTGATATTGTCCGCTTGTCGAATTACGAAAATAATTTGACGTTGCATAACCAGTACTAGTAAAGGTTAAAGAAGGAGAAGTATTTGGGGCTGTTTTAGTAGAAGTACTATTATCTAACGTTAAGGAAATTGTTGAATTTGATCCAGGAGAAGTATTATAATATATTTCTCCACTCTCTTGTTGTTTAGTGTTTTTGAGGATTACTGCTCCAGATTTAGCGTCTGAAGTTCCTGCTCCACCCCTAATTTCAAAACCATTCCAAGAAGCATCACTAAAGGTTTTGCTAGATGCACCACTGCCTGTCCATTGCATCATGTTAAAGACATTCTTTACGTCAGTTCCACCACTAGTTTGATCGATATAACCACTAGCTGATTGCAATAACTTTTTTGAACTACTCATTAGACACTCTCTTTCTAAGCTAAAGCCTGACCTGCTGTAAAACCATAAATTGTTGTACCAGCATCTACTGTATAAAAAGCAAACAAGTCTGTACCACTAGTTGATAAAGTTGGTGCAGTTCCAGCATTCCATTTAACAGCAGAACCCCATGTAATAGAATGTGAGCCACCATAAGTTACTTTAAGTGTAAAGAAAAACGCAGTACCACTAGGGGGAAGATTAGAAACTACAAAACTAGTTATAGCCGCAGCAGTTGTTACAGAAAAGTTATTTCCATTATGACAATCAAGTGTTAATGTTTGATTAGAATTACTTAAAACGCCAGCGTTGTGATCTTCATTAATCCCACCATTAGCAGTTATTTCGCCTGTAAAAGTAGCACCAGCTAAGGCTGCATAAGCAGTAGTAGCGGCAGTAGACATAGTACCTAATCCAAGAGTAGTTCTTGCAGCGGCAGCATCAGCATCGTCAAGAATAGTTTTAGCATAAGTTGATACACCTAGTGTAGACAAAGCTGTAGTAGCATCTGCATCATCTACTAAAGTTTTACCATAATCACTTATTGTTTGAAAAGAAGGGGTTACACCTAAATAAGACATTCTATACTCCTTAAGTTTGTTCTAGAATAGACACACTAACATCTGCCGAGCTAGCTGCACTAGAGGTTACACTAATTTTATCTCCGTTTTCTAAAACAATTTTTTGATTACCACCAACAGCAATTAAACTACCACCTACGGGAACAGGCGCGGCTTTAACTAAAAAACAAACTACATCAGGATTTGGCGATACGTCTGTTATTGTTACATCAACTGTAATTTGACTTGAAGTTCGATTAGCGATATTCATGCCAATAATAATTGAAGTAGGAGCACCACCATTTTCACCGGCTGTATAAATAACGGTAGCGCTAGTGCCAACTTCTTTTGTAATTTTGTTTTTAAAAGTATCTGCCATTTAAATCTCCTAAGATAAGGCTATAGCCATTACAACCGCCGAAGGAAGTGCATTGCCATTTTGTTTTATAGTTCCGTTTACATTAAAATCTGAGTCTACTTCACCATTAAATAAACTAAAAGTATCATACACAATTACTTCAACAACATCTCCTGCAGATAATGCAGATAATCCAGCAATAGTATTTGTGGTAGTAGTATTATAATCTGATCCATGTACTAATAATATACCATTAATATAAGCATCAACATATTCGCCATCACTAAATATTAAAGCTTTACCATTAGAATCATTCCCTGATAAAGAAGTTTCACCACCACTGGCTGTAAACTTATATTTGTTTCTAACTCCTTGTTCTGGAGATTTTCCTATATATGGCATTTATTTTTCCTTTATTAATAATTATCCATTATAACTAAATGGCCAGTATCTAACATTACGAACATCACCTTCTATTGTTAAAGGCAAACTATTTGGTCCTTGATCAGTAGCTATTAATTCTTTACCTGCTCTTGGTGTAACTGTTCCATCTTGGGAAAGTGAATGCCCTGATGAAGAATTATCAACATGAGAACCAGATGAGTTTTGACAAGTTAATAATTTTGTATGAGATGCAGTTATAGAAGTGTTAACATTTGTATTAGATGGATATGTACCACCTGTAGTTGTAAGTGGGCCAGAAGGAGGGGTAAAATTTCCTGTATAAACTTGTGTTCCATTAACAAATCTAAAATCGGACATATACATTTGTACACCAACGTTTGTATAGCCACTACCTGCATACCCGTTAAGTCTTACTTTTCCACCGCTAACAGACCAACTACCATTATGAGTACTACCTTTTTGTACACCGTCAAGGTATGCTTTTGTATTTCCAGAACCATCTCCAGTTATAGCGAGATGATGCCAAACATTATTTTGAAATCCTCCACTTGCACCAGAACCTAAATCAATCATATATCCACCGCCCTGGCTAGAATATATCTTTTGATTACCACTTATTAAATATGGTTGAAACATATTACCAGAACCCAAATCAAATATAGGTGAGCTATTTGCTGCAGATATAAAATAATACCAGTATTCTATAGTAAAGGGTGTACTGCTTGAAATATTAAAATCTGCATGACTAGCTGTTAACCTAGATGAAGTGGTTGTAAAATGATATGCACCATTTGTAATTTTGGATGGTGTAGATCTTTGACCAGTCAACACTACTGTATTTGAATCACTAGTAAACGGTGTTGTTGATGGAGTAAAATCAGAAGTATATCTTGCACTATTAGAAATTCTAAAATTAGACATATAACCTAACATATCATAACTATCGCCATAATCGTTACCAATATGAATTTCACCTACTCTAAATGATGCAGGAAGATTAGTAGCAGAATTTTGATTATTTCCTTTGACATTAACACCATCTTTATACATTCTTAAATTAGTACCTTCTTTTACAAAAGCAACATGATGCCAAGAACCACGACCTACATGATGAGCTGCATCAACTGTATAAACTTGGTTTTGCCAAGGATTACCAGACGTACTAGTAAATATACAATTTTTATTACTATAAGTTCTTGTTCTACCAAATGTCATTTGTGCACCACTAGAAAGTTGGTCTTGAAAATGCACATATACTTCTTCAACGGATGGATCAGTTGTAGAATCACCACCACTAGCAAAATGGTAAACCCAAAGTTCTACTGTAAGGTCTGAAAGAGCCCCCATACCAGTTATTGCATTACCACCACCTGCTTCATATATTATTTTATCATTGTTTTTATCAAAAAATAATGCACCATAACCAGTAGTTGCCCAAGGAAAAGGGTTAAAGGCAGCATGAGTAGCAACACCAACTTTTGTTACTGTATGACCTCTACCGCTTATATCATCTACTGCGTCAGGCTTAGTACAAGTTAATAACTTTGTGTTTGCAACTGCTGTAAGAGGATCAGTTGGGGGTGTGAAGTTTGATGTATAAACCGCAGTACCATTAACTATTCTAAAATTTGAAATCCATCCAAGAAAGTTATGATTTGCACTATAACCATGTCTACCTATCCATAACTTATCTAGCTCATCATAATTTGTACTGTCAGACCATGTACCTTCAGATACACCATTGACATACATAGTTGTTGTTCCAGAATTTCTAACAATAGCAAGATGAAACCATTGATTTTCCATTTCTGGAAGCTGACGAGAGCTTATAATTCGATCATTACCGGTGACATGATATCGAAATGATAAATTACCCGCTTGAGCGTTGTTTCCACCAGTTCCACCTATCCATACTGCTGGTGCTCTTTTATTAGAATACGGACCATCTAACTCTCTAAAATCAAAAAGGTAATGATAATATCCAACAGAATTTCTATATGCTACTCTACTACTTGGATAATCTTGTGATGGAGAGGGCCCTTGAATAAAAAACCAACCTTCAATAGTAAAATCATTAGTTCCTAAAGTAAAATCAGAATTTGCTGCAACCTCTATATGAGCATTACCAGCAGTAGTAGGGCCAGCGTTTAATTGCAGAGCAGTAGACCCAAAAGTTTCAAACTGTAATGAAAAATTTTGAATAGTTGTTGCAGCATTTACACTATCGGATACTGAAAATGTTAAAGTAAAATTTCCGGCATAGTTGCTATTTGTTGTAGGTGTGATTTTAAAAAACTTATTTGTTGTATTTGTACTAGGTGCTAAAGCACTATAAGTTCCATTAGATGTTGCACTAGACGTAATAGTAGCCGTTGCACCACCTCCATTTGTTAGCGAACCAGTTGTTACTGCATATGAATATTGAAGAGTAGTACCTGGGTCTGCATCTGTAGCCGTGATTTCTATTGTAGTCGCTGTTCCATCAGTTCCTAGTGTTACTGAAGAACCAGAAGCTGGAGATGAAATAACAGGAGTACTATTTAATTCATTAGTAAAAGAATACCAACCGCTACCATTATGAACATAAAGTTTTTTTGTTGCAGTTACATATGCTAAATCACCAGCTGCCCCTGTAGCTGAAGCCATAGTATTTACGTTTGCAAAAACTGATACACCCCCAGCATTACTATCAGCAGCTGATTGACCAGAAGCTTGAGTTTGAAATTGTATTTTATTATCAGAACCTTTTTTAATAATAACTTTATTATTAGAATCACCGATTTCTAATTCAGATGCTATTAGCTTTTTAGGAGTTCCACTAGCATTACCAATACTTAAATTATCAGAGCTATCTGTAGTTAATTTTGTATTACCTATCTGTATAGGAGTGGTTCCTTTTCTATCTGCTCTGTCTCTTGCTATACTCATAGTTTATCCTTTAAGGTTTTGTTGGCCAGTCACTGTCTTCAATGTTAGGCCATTTATCTTTAGTAGTTTCTGGTAAATCTCTTAGTGCTTGTCTATATGTTTTCATGTCATCAGACATAATTACATCAGAAAGACCATATACATCTGTTTCTACTAAAAGTTCTAAGCGTTTGTTTCTATGCATCTTTGCTCTAACAGCAGTTTCATAAGCTTCATCTGTTTCAAAATCTTCTCTATGCATCTGACTCAACTCCAAATACACTATATTCATAAGAAGTATCAGGATTCCTTAATGCAGAACCTGCTAATAAAACAACTGGTAAAGGTCCATCTGATTTGTTAGCACCATATTCTTTGTGAAAATAAGAACTTTGTCCTTCAGTAGTTTTTATAATTGGATATATATTATATGAACCTTGTATATATCCAGTAAAAATTTTACCTGTTGGAACAGTATAAAAATCTGCTACTGCACCTTGTTTTCTTATTGAAATATTTTTTGCATTTGCACCAAGTCTATAAACATCTAAAGTTAATGGTGTAATTTGACCTGCTGTTATTGCTTTTAATCCCATAATAATCTCCTACTCACTCTTAATTCCAGTTATACGTAATTTAATCGAAGGCGTACCTTCATATGTTCTTGCACTTTGAGTAGCTGTTAGAGGAGTAAATTCTGTAATGCCAAACTGAGTTTCATAACTAGTATAAACATTCATATGATTGGTGCCATTTACATAGCCATTTTCACCAGTTACAAAATCATAATAAGATAAATAATTAGAAGTATTTTTGTAATAAAATCTATCGCCATAAGTACCATGAGAGTTAGTTACATTATTTATTGCCATACCACTAGGTAGAGTAATATTTCCACCACCATAACTAAAATCCCCAGTATGCGTTGGGAACCATGACCCCTGTTGTATAGTAGTTGAATTATAGACTCTAAATATAACGTAACCACCATTACTTAAAGCAAGACCATATGGAGGATAACTACCTGCACCCAATCTCTGATTAGGGGTCCCACCTGCATCCCAAGTAGTTAAAGTATCTGTTGATATTTCATAGGTGTAAGGGCCAGCATTATTATAATTATAGCCACCATGAAAAACTATATGATCACTTCCAACCATAAACATTTGAGGATAACTAGATAAAGCACTCATTGTTTCTGGCAATGCTTTAAGGTTTGTTAAAGAAAGCGCAGATGATGTGTTTGCAGTTGCATCTAATCTTTGTAAGTGTGTTGTACTAAAAGTATAAACATATTGCTTTTGATCAAAAAGGTATGGCTTATAAGAAGTAGTATCTGAGTAAATGCTTGTGCCAGAAGAATTACCTATATAACATCCTTGAGAACTATTAGCATCACTATAAATTTTAACAAAATTACCTTGATAAGAAGCAGTACCACCAACATTAGAATACCACCAAGTTAGACTAGTACCAACGTTTCTTCCATTCCATCCACTCGATCCATTATTTTGATCAGATAAAAGTGCACCTAATGTATATTGAGGAATATTATTTCTATAAGGTATAACATAAGAATGATAGGTATTGTTTGAACCCCACCAAGTAAAGGCTACATCTTTGTCAACAACAGGTAAATTAGTAGCTTTTACTTTAAGCGTTTCACTTGCTCCAATAATTGCAGTGCCTTCTAAATTACCAGATAAAGAACCAAGTTCGTGATCACCTACCATTAGTTTAGCACTTGCAGGGTAGGTAGCGTTTCCTTCTAAAGATTGTACATATTTTATAGTTCTTCGTTGTGATGAAGTATTTGTAAAAATTGTGGCTTCACCACTTGAGTTAAAATCACTCGATTGTAATGTACCATTAAATAAAGTTTCTAAAGTATCAGCCATATTTCCTCCTATAGCCCATAAGCTAATGTTGTAGCATAATTAACCCCTGCTTCTATAGAGGAATTATTATTAAGGTTAGTTATTTGTGAACCGTCAACAGCAGGTATTTTTGCATTACTGTCTAACTGTATAATTTTATTTGCAGTTGTTCCTGTATCAACAACAGAAGAAGTACCTAAACCAAGTGTTGTTCGAACTGCTGCTGCGTCAGCATCATCAAGTATAGACCTACCAAAAGCAGTTATTGGAGTTACAGCATAAGTATCTGATCCAGTAGTATAAATCATTCTGTCAGCAACAGTTGTTAAACTTGCAATAGAATCTAAACCAGAATCGATTCCTACTAAACTAAAATGAGGTCTACCAACATAAGCCATTATGTAATCTCCATTATACTTAAAGTAGCATCAATTTTATTTGCTACAGAACAATCAATTTGAATTTTATCTGTTGTTTGAACTACTACTTTATTACCTCCTAATAACTCTAAAGAAGAACCTACAGGTATAGGTGCATTTTTAACAAGAAAAGTATCTTCATTTGTTTCAGTATCACTGGTATTACTTATTAGCTTAACACTTGCATTAACTTGAGATGTATGAACATTTGCCAGTACTAATCCTAATATAACTGAAGTAGTACTGCTTGGTACTGTATACAAATCAAGAGGTGTACCAGCTGATGCAGGCATTGCTGCATTTGATTTTACTTTAAATGTATTTGGCATATTATTATCCTAACGCTATTGCGATTGCGGTTGCTTCTTCTTGTGCTATTGTTCTTGCAGTTGCTACAGTAATACCTCCTGCACCAGTAATAGCACTATTAACATAAGCAGTAGTAGCTATTTTAGTTGTATTATCTGAAGTAGCTTGAGTAGGTGCTGTTGGGTTTCCAGTTAATGCAGGTGAGGCTAAAGGTGCTGCACCAATATCTGATAATACTTCTGCTGTTGATCTTGATTCTAAACCATTAGCTGTAAACCTAGCATATTCATCATCAGCAACAGATGTACTATCTATTTTAACAGTATTAGTATTTGATATACCAAAAGTTAAAGATGCTTGTGCGCCTATATCTGACAATACCTCAGTAGCTGAACGACCTTCTATGCTTGTTCCGTCAATCTTAAGAAAATCATTATCTGCTGCACCACTAGTAAATATAGGAATATTACCATTACTAATACCTGTAGTAACTGCTATAATTGATTGCCAAGAAGAACCATTATAATACTTTAATGCATTAGTAGTACTATTATAAAATAAATCACCTTCGTCTAAACTAGAACTAGGATCAGAAGAGCCTACTCTGTATCTATCTGCAAAACTGTTTACTCCAGTAATATTATTTGCAACTGTTGTTATATTGCTGTTTGCACTAGCTACTGTTGTTACGTTACTAGCAATTCCTGCAACTGTACTTATATTTGCACTAATTCCTGCTACAGTACTTACATTACTTGAAATACCTGCTACAGTACTTACATTACTGGAGATACCAGCTACAGTAGATACCGCTGAATTAATATTTGAAACATTAGTTACATCACTAGAAATTCCAGCTACAGTAGTTACATTTCCACTAATTCCAGCAACTGTATTTATATTACTAATACTACCTGCTGCAGTATTAATATTAGCAATATTATCTGCTGTTGTTGTAACCTTATCAATACTACCTGCTACTAAAGATAATGTTGTATCTTTAACTGTTATAGTATTACCCATACCGTTTCCATGAACAGTACAATAATAACGTAAGGCAGCAGGTGCATCTGAAGCTAATTCAATTATTATTTTTCTATCACCAGAAGCTCTACCCGCATTAAAATTAGTTGTATTTTCATAATCACTTGCAGAAGCAGAAGAACCATTAAGAAAATAAGTAACCCCTGTTGTATAACTACTACCGCTACTATTTTTAAATTTTAATGGATGTCCATCATTAGTAGCATCATTTTGATTAAAGATATAAGTATTACCCCTAAAGGTTGTAAGAACAGGATTGTTTGATCCTGATAAAACAAATACTCCTCCTGCTACAGTAACTGCATAAGTTTTATCTAAAGCGTCTGCAAGGGAAGAAACATCTGTAGAAATATTAGCTACTGAAGTAATATCAGAAGATATTCCTGCAGCAGTTGTAACGTTGCCATGTATTCCTGCAACTGTGGTTACATTACTTGCTATATTTTTTACTGAAGTAACATCAGAAGAAATATTAGCTACACTAGTTACATTGCCGGAAATACCCGCTACAGTAGTTACGTTAGCATCTATACCTGCTACTGTGTTTATATTACTAATATTAGTTGCAGCAGTGTTAACATTTGCAATAGCACCACCAACAGCATTTACATTGGTTATTGCTCCAGCAACTGTACCAATAGTATTAGCTCCGCTTAAATTAGAAGCTATTGTTCCTATAGCAGTTGTATCACCTGCAACTGTTGTTACATTAGAAGCAATACCTGCAACGGTAGTTACATTAGCATTTATACCTGCAACAGTATTAATATTAGTTGCATTACTTGCTACTGCATCAATATTTGTTTGTTCTGAAGTTGTAGGTGTAGTAACTTTCCAATTACCCCCTACGTAATATTTTAACCTTTCATCAGTTGTATTAACGTATAACATTCCATTTGCTATACTGCTTCCATGAACAGTTTGCGTAGGATTACTGTTAAACGTACCTAAAAATATTTCTTGAAATTGTTTTAAAGATTCATCTGAAGCCGTAGCTGCTACTAAATTAATATTTTGAGAAGTTGAAAATACACTTCCTTTAGCATCATCCTCAGTTGTAGTTAAATTCCATGCCATTAAATTAACCCCATTCCTGAAAAGCTAATAGAAGTATTACCACCTGTAGCAACTCTTTTTCTTTCTTCTGCATTTAATTCTTCTATTTCTTGTTTGTATTTTGCATCATAAATCTGTATTTGTTCGGGTTCATTAAGATAAGCAAAAGCTTCTGCTAATGCACCATATAATATTATTCTTTCATTTTGATCTCTTAACCAATTAGGCTGATAAGCAGGCTCCATATGAAAAGCGTGTGTAGTAGAACCAGTACTTACTGCACTTACATTTACTGGCCTAGTACCTGTAATACCATTAACAATATCTCTATTACCGGAATTATTTGCTATCTCAAAATATAATATAGTACTAGTACCGCTAGATGAACCTAAAGCAGTCATAGTCGTTAAACCTTTACTAGCTTGCGCTAAATAATTAGCAGTGCTTATAGCATACTTAGCATCAACGGCAGAAGCTCTTTGATAATAGCTAACTTCTAATACATCATTTTCAGATAAATTACCGTGTACTAAAAAATAATTTGATATTCTTGTGTAATAATTAAAATTTTTCTTATCTGCAAATCTATCGTGAAAAGTTCTTCCATCTACTTTTTGATTCCAAACTATTCCTGATCCTTTCTTTTGAATATAAATTAATTCTATTAAATCATTTGGCACAGGTATTTTAACTTCAGAACCAGAACCTGAGGAAGCATCTGCAACAAAGTCGCTTGATGCAATAGTAAATTCTAATACTACTTCATGTGCAGGTACTCTTAAAGTTCTGTAAGCTTTATCTGCAGCATAGTTAAGAAAGTTAGCTATCTGAGCATCTGTAATAATTGTGCTATCTCTATCTAGATAATTTCTTACTCTGGTAACCATTTCAGTATAAGTAGCCATTGCATACCTTCCTAAGAACTAACAAGCAAGTATGGATAGTCCTCTATTATTATCTTTTTAAATTTCTTCATAAGATCTTTATCACTCGCAGTTGCTGGATCATGTATATTAACACCATATTTAGTTGCAATTTCTATCGCTACTACATCTGGTATTGAAGCAAACTTACGGTAATGACTCTTTTTATTAAAACCCTGTTCTCTATGGTTTTTTGCATCATCTATAAAAGGTTGAATGTCTTGTTTAACTTGCCAACCTTGTCGGCCTCCCATAGGGTTATACTCTATTTGCCCTTCTAGGCCACCTGTCCACTCAGTATGTTTAAATTTAGGCATCTTAACTACTCAAAGTTACATTAAAAGAATCACCTTTGCGACTAGGAATTTCACCTACTTCTGCTACAAGACCAGAAGGAACAGCAGCATAAGAACCACCGTTATCTGTTTTAAAGTGAGTAATAACATTATTAGCATTTACTCTAACAGAAGTAAAAGCAATATACTCAGCGCCTCCTGCAACGATACTAGAAACAGTACTGCCAGTAGGATTTCTTAATTTTAATAACATATTATTCTCCAAAAAAGCACCCCGGGAATTACCCCGGGGCTAGTTAACAGGCTATATTAAGATCCAGTTAGACCATAAATAGCAGTAGTACCTTTAGGATTTGAACACTCAAATGACTGTTCTTCAACAATCATGCCGACTGTTGAGTCACCCTTTTGGCCTACGTCTACTTCTTTAAGAGGACGTAGTGTTGCCATTTTATAATATTGTGGATCGTAAATCAATATCATGAAATTAGCAAGATCAATACCTGTAACATTAGCTGATGCATGATCGTAGTTTCTCATAGATACTGAGTTAGTTAAACCCATAATATAGTTTGGTTCTATTGTAAGATCACCAAAATCAGACATATAAACGTCAACAGAAGCTCTTAACTTTCCGCCTTCGTCAATATTTCTGCGCACATTGCTGTTAGCAGCTTGTGCAAGAGAAGAAAAGGTTCTTCTATTTTTTGGAGACATCATAGCTCTTCCAGCAGAACCACCAGCTTCATACAAGTTTTGCATAGCTGTATCTATGTGGCTAAGTGCTAGATTACCTTTAGTAGCAGTAGAACCATCAACACCGATACAATCAGTTCCTGTTTCAGCAGTTGATGAATGAGCAGCTTGTCCACCAACACTTGCATTAGGTGAAAAGAAAGTAGCATTAGCAAATACAACATGGTCAACACCGTTAACCCATGAGTAAATACCACCCATTTTACCTTTAGCAGATGATGTACCTGGAGTAGCTACATTTACGGAGTGAACAAGGTCTCTCTCAATGTCTCGACGAAGTTCTGTACCACGCTTTTTAAGCTGGTAAGCATATTCGTCTGCTACACCTGTTTGATCAACTGCACGCTTAGTACCTGATACAGACACGGTTTTACCGTTAATCTGTGTGTAGTTACCTAAACGTGTTCTACTTCTTTTAGTAATAGTGTTACCACCATCATTTTGGTTAGTCGCACCATCTGGTCCAACATTATCAAAGTCAGCACCTTGTACCATACTTGAATCTGCAGGATCATTTAGTTCGTCTGTTTGCCACTCGTGATATATACCAGTAGCTTTGGTCTTCCCAATGGAAGCCATAAACGGAGTTTCAGAGCGAGTAATCATGCTAATGAAGTTAGCTAGGTCCTCATTTTCTGAAACTGCCGCA
>Ga0160423_10001076_pt1 | contig 22728 bp, 17 predicted proteins | sample CRUFie14St8metaG_FD_108191 | JGI IMG/M metagenome (GOLD analysis project Ga0160423, IMG submission 108191) | Marine microbial communities from the Costa Rica Dome - CRUD Field 142mm St8 metaG | ecosystem: Environmental > Aquatic > Marine > Oceanic > Photic zone | place: Costa Rica: the Eastern...
CCAACACTGGTTGCTCTTGACGCTACCATGGTCATAAGCAGCCAGAATGGCACCCGCACGATGTCCGCCCAGGACTTCTTTATCGGCCCTGATCGCGACATTCGCAGCATGACTGCACTTGATGACGGCGAGATTCTCACTGCGGTCAGATTGCCTGCAGCTTGGGCAAATGCTGAGTTCTATTTCGAGAAGGTTGCTGACCGGAACGTGTGGGACTTTGCCCTGACCAGCGTTGCAGCAGTTATGAAGGTGTCAGGTGTCACTATCGAAGATGCGAGGATTGCCTGCGGTGCCGTAGAGTGTGTGCCGCGCCGACTCGAAGCGGTTGAAAATGCCATACGAGGCCAACAACGCTCAGATGAGCTTGGTGCACGGGCAGGTGAGTTGGCAGTTGAGGGCGCACGTCCGCTCAACTACAACAACTTCAAAGTGCCTCTTATGGCTAATCTGGTAGCTCGGGCCGTCCGGGGTTAGCCTCAAGACCGGCTTCGAGACCTGACCCGTTGGCGCCGGCATCGGTGCCAGCGGGCGCGACACTAAGACTCAGGCCGGACCGCAGATAGAAAGTAAAAACACAAAAACAGAACAAAAACAGCAGTAGCATAAAAAGAGGGTAGTACAGTGGGAGAAATAGTCCGCTATAAACGTGATGTTTGGGGTGAGGAAGTTATCCTCGGTGTTTCCTGGGACTTGCTTTGGGTGGTTGCCGTTGCGGTACTGGTTCTTCTGGCTGCCCATGCTATTGTTATGGCTGCGCTTGCCAAGAAAGACCTCGACCGACCCGCAGCCGAGGGCCGGCGGGTGGTGCGCCATGAGTCGATTGACCGCACTTTCCACTGGCTGATGGCCGCCAGCATATTCGTCCTGATTTTCACGGGTACAGCGCCCATACTGGGGCTGAGAGTCGCATGGCTCAACATCCACTGGGTCAGCGGTCTCCTCCTGACGTTCCTGATTGTTGCGCACATCATACGATCGATGTTCTGGCAGGATTTCAAGTCCATGCTGCTCACGCCCAAGGATTTTTCAGAGCCATTCGATTCGACTTCCAAGCCGGGTAAATACTACTTTGAGCAGAAAGGTATGCACTGGGCCGCTACGGTGGTGGTTCTTGCGGTCATTGTCACCGGTGTACTGATGTTCATGCAGATAGATACACCGTTCTGGGACAGAACTAACAGCATGCCGGAAGATCAGCTGGGGCTGGTATTTTTGCTCCATGGTCTGTCGACTCTGGCGCTGGTTGCACTGGCCTCGACTCATATCTATTTCGCCTTACGACCGGAGAAGATCTTTTACACCCGCTCCATGCTGGCTGGTTGGATGTCTGAGGATGAAATGGCAGCGAACCACGACCCAGCTAAATGGACGCCTAAAGAGGCCGAGTAAACTGCACGGTCGGACTCACGGAAGTGATTCCACCGGAATGTTTGTGATAGAAACCCGAAAGAGGTGTCAGACTCGTTCTGACACCTCTTTTTTAACTTTTTAACGTAACTTTTTTTCCCTGATCGGGAATATCTGAACGGAGAGACCTGTGGATCTTGCTGAAAGTATTGAAACCATTGAAGCCGGCTATGAATTTTTGCTGGCTTTTGCTGCCCAGGGTCGGCCTGCTGGCGCAGAAACAGGGCCAGGCCCCCACGCTCGTCCTACTCTTGAGGGAATGCTTGATGCAATGGCTCAGCTCGGCGATTTTCTGGCAGACCGGGAAGATCCATTCGAGCGCGTGATCTCTGAAGATTGCCGCAAGGCCGGCGCTGCCATTGCTTTCCTGCTCAGCCAGGAAAAAATTGGGTCGGAAATTGTGGACAATCTGAATGCGTCCATTCACCTGCGAGCAGTGCTTACTGACCTGTTTCTTTACAGCGAAGCTCTCGAGCCCAGCACCGAGGAAGCATCTCAATCTATGTCCTATGATGCCACCCAAGGTAATCCTGACGGCTAAAACTTGTGCCCTCTTAACTACAAAAGGGGCAGTACGCAATTTTTGTAGGACTTATTCTCCATGATTACTTACCCTCGCAGACTCCAACTGGCCCGCCTTCCAACGCCGTTGACCCCACTGACTCGATTCAAGATTCCCGGTGTGGATAGTGAAATCTGGATCAAGCGTGATGAGGTCACCGGAACCGAAGTCTCGGGAAATAAAATTCGCAAACTTGAATTTAACCTGGCAGATGCCTTGGAGCAGGGATGTAATACGGTCATCACTTGCGGCGGGGTTCAGTCTAACCACTGCCGAGCCACTGCAGTGATGGGTGCGAGGCTGGGCTTAAAGGTGCATTTGCTGTTGCGCGGTGAAAGGCCGAGAGTCTCAACGGGCAACCTGCTGATGGACTATCTGTGTGGAGCCGATGTCACTTTCATCCCGGAGAGCGAATGGTCGGGGCACGCCGAGTACGCTGCTGGCTTGCAGGACAGTTATGCGTCTAATGGGGACCGGGCCCTGTTCATTCCTATCGGCGCCAGTGATGAGGTGGGTCTTTGGGGTTATATCGCCGCTTGCGAGGAACTGAAAGAGGATTTCGCTCAGCACGGTCTGACGCCTGATTATCTGATCACCGCAACCGGCTCTGGGGGAACGCAAGCGGGTTTGATCGTGGGTTCGCAGCTGTTTGATCTGCCGGCAGAAGTCAGAGCGTTTAATGTAAGTGACAGTGCCACCTATTTTGATCGCAAGATTCGTGAGGATGTGTTGCTCTGGAAGCAGCGCTACAACATTGAGATCGATGAAAAAGCACTGGATATTCAAACCGTTGAGGGCTATCTCGGTGAAGCATATGGGGTCGCCGGTCAGGAGATATTCGACCTGATTGCAGAATTGGGCCGAACAGAAGGTTTGTTGCTCGACCCCGTATATACGGGCAAAGCATTCTATGGCATGGTGTCAGAGCTTGCAAAAGGAGAGGCTGGCCGCCTGCCCGGCGCGAAACAGGTTGTGTTTGTGCATACCGGGGGACTGTTCGGTCTTTTCCCGCAGCAGCGGGGCTTTGCGTTTAATGAGTGGCATTCGGATCCCTAAGCGTACGAGCCCGTTAACCGCAAATTGCCGGACAGAGCGATTCATCCGGCCCGTTTTGCTGCATAGAAACCGAGATCACGGCGGAGTCTGCGAGTAGCACGGATTGAAGTTGGAGGATGATTCAGATTAGGAGTATCAATGATATACGGATCGGAGATGACAAATATCAATGAGCCTGACAAGTCGAGCGCTCACATTCCGGCAGTAAAGCTGATCGCCGGCGTTTGTGTCGGTCTGGCGGCGATGGGGGTTCAGGCCCAACAGAGCGAACCTGACGGTTATGCGGGCGCGACCAGCGCTAACTATCAGGAAGCGGCCACCAGCACTCAGTGGGATACCCGCTATGAAAGCCAGCTGCTAGCCAATACCATCCAGTTGATCACAGATGGGACCCGTTCAGGTGAGGGCTATTTCAGTGCCGACGGGACCCGGTTCGTCTATCAGGCAGAAATGCCAGGTAACCCATTTTATCAGATTTATCTTTTAGATCTGGAGTCCGGTGATTCCAACCGTGTATCAACAGGCGTTGGTTTGACGACTTGTGCCTGGATTCACCCCACTTTGGACCTGATCATGTATGCTTCTACCCACGAAGATCCGAATGCACTGGCAAAACAAGCTGAAGAACTGGCGATCAGAGCTAGCGGAGAAGCCCGCCCCTATGCCTGGGATTATGATCCGTCTTATGAGATCTACGCGGCTGACAGCGACGGCAGCAATCTCGTTAATCTGACTCACGCAGCCGGCTACGACGCCGAGGGTTCTTATTCGCCTGACGGGCGCACCATCCTGTTCGCATCGAATCGTGAGGCTTATGCTCGCCCTCTGAGTAAGGTAGAGCAAGGTCTGCTCGACGATGACGCATCTTATTTCATGGATTTGTACGTCATGGACGCAGACGGTAGCAACGTTAAGCAGCTGACCTTTTCGCCCGGTTACGACGGAGGCCCTTTCTATAACGCAGAGGGCACCAAGATATTGTGGCGCCGCTTCAACCCTGACGGCAACAGCGCGGAAATCTGGACCATGGACGCGGACGGCAGCAACCAGCGACAGCTTACCGCCAATGGAATGGTTAACTGGGGCCCCTATTATCACCCCAGTGGTGACTACATTATCTACTCCAGCAATGTGCTCGGGCACTCTAATTTTGAATTATTCATGATTGATCCTGAGGGTAGCAGCGACCCGATCCGTGTCACCAATACTGACGGGACGGACATACTGCCGGTATTCTCGCCCGACGGTGAGCGCCTTGCCTGGAGCACAACCCGCACACCGGGCGGCGCTTCCCAGATTCATATGGCGGACTGGGATCACAAGTTGGCTCTGGAATTACTGGGTCTGCAGTAATTCATCCGGCGGTCGCTATGTTTCTTAGACTTGGTTTCAGCTTTTTTCTCGGATTCGGCCTGTGTTGGAACGCGCAGGCGCAGTCTCCATTGCTGGATGAGCCAGGCCCAACACTCAGCACGCCCGATCTGTTGCACCACAGTCTGAGCATCGATCTTGATCCTTACAGAGAGTCTCTTGTCGTCAGCGACCGGATGCGTCTACCACAGGCCTGGTCAGGTCATAACCTGCAGTTCGAGTTGAACAGCGGCCTGTCCATAACTGCCTCAAACCTGCCGATCAGTGAAGACCCGAACGCACAAGTCGTGTCTGGAGATGTGATCGACTCAACTGTCGCGCAGGAAGCAGAGATAAAACGCTACAGGATTAGTGTTCCCGCCTCGTTCACCGGCGAGCTGGAGATCAGTTACTCGGGAACCATCAATGATCTGGCAGAGCAGAGCAGCCCCGAATACGCCCAGAGCTTTGCCCAGACCTCCGGTATTATTTCGAGCGAAGGGGTGTTTCTGAGCCGGGCATCTGTCTGGGTTCCACTGTTTGACGACGGGTTGATCACATTCGATTTGTCTGCCCGATTTGCGCTAAGCGCGTCGAGTTGGACAACTGTTAGCCAGGGACAGCCGGCCGGTCTCAACAGCTGGCAGACTGAGCATCCGCAGGAAGAAATCTATCTCATTGCGGCAGACTTCACGCACTACACTGAGTCGGCTGGACGGGTTGAGGCCAGCGCATATTTGCGAAACCCTGATCCAAACCTTGCCACGAAGTATCTCGATGCAACAGCACGTGCCCTATCGCTGTATGGAGCTCTGCTCGGAGACTATCCTTTTTCTAAATTCGCGCTGGTGGAAAATTTCTGGGAAACCGGCTTCGGTATGCCTTCCTTCACCTTGTTGGGTCCCCAAGTGATCCGGTTTCCGTTCATTCTTGAGTCTTCTTACCCACATGAACTGCTGCATAACTGGTGGGGGAATGGCGTCTATCCGGACTATGCGAGCGGTAACTGGAGCGAAGGACTGACGGCTTATCTGGCAGACCACTTGTTCCGGGAAATGGAAGGTGCCGGGCACGAATATCGCAAGGAAATGCTCGCCCGCTATAAAAATTATGTCTCCAAGGGAGAGGACTTTCCGCTTTCTCAGTTTACCTCGCGCAATTCTGCAGCAACTCAAGCTGTCGGTTACGGGAAAACCTTGATGCTGTGGCACATGTTGAGGAGAGAGTTAGGGGACGAACTTTTTATCGATGGCTTGCGGCGGTTCTACGATAGTTACAAGTTCCAGCGGGCGTCCTTCGCTGATATCGAAAATCTTTTCAGTGAATTGAGCGGTCGGGACCTGTCAGGTTTTTTTGCACAATGGGTAAACCGCACCGGTGCGCCCAAGCTCGCGGTGACGGTTGAAGAACTCAATGGAAATCGGGGGCGCATTATGTTTGCCCAGACGCAATTTGAAGAGCCGTATTCATTAAAAGTGCCGGTTGCCTTGTTTTATGAAGGAGAGTCTGAACCGCAAATTTATGATGTCTCCCTGAATCAAAAAACCGAAGGTGTCATTGCTGAAGAATTCGACCGTTTACATGCTGTTTTGGTCGATCCTTTTTTTGACGTGTTTCGCTCCCTTGACAGAAAGGAGACCCCGCCCACGGTCGGGGAGCTGTTCGGTGCGGACGAAATTGCCTTCGTTCTGCCTTCAGAGAACAAGTTGGAGTGGTCACGTCTGGCTGAAAGTTTTGCCGCTGGGGCGGACTTTGAGCTAATCGACGCAGAGAGCCTGGATCAGTTGCCGAGTAATCGGTCAGTCTGGGTGCTGGGCAAAGACAATCCTTTTGTACCTGTAGTTGGCTCAGCACTGGCTGCGTCCGGGGTAACCTGGGAGCCGGATCAAATTCTTCTGGCTGGCGGCGAAGTGTCATTCGAAAATCGAAGCACGGTGCTGGTAGGCCGGCACCCGGCAAATCCTGACCTTGCCCTTGGCTGGATACACATCGACGAGTTGGTGGCCATGCCCGGTCTGATCGAGAAGCTGCCTCATTACGGTAAGTATTCTTATCTCAGCTTTACCGGAGGGGAACCAACTAATGATGTTAAGGGCATCTGGGCGAGTGCTGAATCGCCGCTGCGATGGGTAAAACCGGCACTCGACTCATCTGTTGCTTGGGAGAGTCTGATTCCGCCCCCGGCTATCGCGGAGCTACCGCCGAAATATCTGCCGGAACAGCTCGCGCGACACACCAACGTGCTTGCTGGTGCTAGCATGCAGGGCCGTGGTCTCGGCAGCAACGGCCTCGCGCGGGCAGCGCATTACATTGCCGAGCAATTCCGGGAAGCGGGCCTTCAACCGGTCAGCGGAACCTACATTCAGTCCTGGCGGCAGGAAGTCCCTGACTTTGGACAGGTAACCATGGCAAATGTTCTTGGGATGATCCCCGGGGCTGACGCCACGCTCAGCAGCGAGCCAGTGGTGCTCGGTGCCCATTACGATCACCTCGGGCTCAACGGGGAGACCGGGGAGTTCTTTCCGGGCGCGGATGATAATGCGTCCGGAATCAGCGTGCTCATTGAAGTTGCGAGGAAGCTTGCCCGGTCATTTACGCCGCAAAGGCCCATTCTGTTTGTTGCATTCACCGGTGAGGAATCGGGATTGCTTGGTTCTGATTACTTCGTCAAATCTTCGCCCGGCGGACTTCAGATTAGCAGCGCGTTTGCCATGGTGAACCTTGATGCTGTAGGTCGACTGGAAGGGAGAGCTCTGCAGATTTTCGGGACAGAAAGCGCCTACGAGTGGCCATTCATGGCGCAGGGGATTGGCTTTACAATCGGAGTATCGTCACAACTCGCAGCACAAACGGTTGCCAGCAGTGACCATGTCAGTTTTCTCAATGTCGGAATACCGGCGATTCACCTCTTCAGCGGCACCCATCTGGACTATCATCAGTCGACAGATACCGCGGACAAGTTGGATCTGGCGGGGATGGGAGATGTCGCGCTTTGGGTTGAGGAGGCGATCGTCTACCTCGCTGATCGGACCGACCCCTTGCGAGTCAATCTTGACCAGGCGTCGCAGCTGTCGGTGAGCACCAGCACGACTGCGCGTGAGGCTGTTCTGGGGACAGTGCCTGATTTTGCTTATCAGGGTCAGGGGATACGCATTTCTGGCGTGTCCCCTGGTGGTGCAGCGGAACTGGCAGGCCTGCAGGCCAGCGATGTTATTTTGCAGTTCAACGGACAAGCTGTGGACAGCCTACAAACCTATTCAGATATGCTGCGCGCTGCCGCACCGGGAGATGAGATCGAGATCACGGTCCAGCGCGGCGAGCAGACCTTCAATTTCTTGGCGACCCTGCAGGCACGCTGATGAGGTTCGAGTGCTTTTCTTGCTAGCGTAGAAGGTTGAACAGCAGTCCGGCCACAATGATCAAAACAGAGACTGCAATCAGCCGATAGGGCTTTGAGCTATTGGGAGATGACCAGTTGTATGATTCTTCCTCAATAAAAAGGCAGTGCGTTCGTCTGCGCCTCATAATGCGGTCTCTTAGCGGATTGTTTAAGTCCTATTAAAGCCGCTGAATGTGGCGATGAGTGGGCAGCAAAGAGGCAGGGCGGCGAATAAATCTGATGAGGCAGTGCGTTTCAAAGAAACCGGTTATGGCGTTAAACTGACGGTCGTCTTTATCCCGCAGACTGCATGCTCAGGTAATGAGTCAACACATTTCCGCCAACAGGTAAGAAACATGCGAGCCAAACCCATTGTTGCTGTCCTTTTCCTGGTCACACTCATGTTCTCACCAAGCTATGCCCAAAAAATCGTCATTGCCCATCGGGGTGCTAGCGGCTATCTGCCAGAACATACGCTAGAGGCCAAGGCAATGGCTTATGCGCAGGGTGCACATTACATCGAACAGGATCTGGTGATGACCCGCGACGATGAGCTGATCGTCTTGCATGACATCACTCTGGACCGTACAACCGACGTTGACGAAAAATTTCCAGATCGAGCCCGGAGCGATGGCCGCTATTATGCGATTGACTTCACTCTGGAAGAAATAAGAACCCTGATTGCGAATGAAGGATACAGAATCGAGAATGGTGTAAAAGTACAGGCGTTTAGTCAGCGATTTCCTCTCGGCAAGAGTATCTTCCGAGTGCCCACCTTTCAGGAAGAAATCGAAATGATTCAGGGTCTGAACCTCTCCACCGGCCGGGATATCGGTATTTATCCGGAGATCAAACAGCCGGCATTTCACCGTCAGGAAGGCAAGGATATTAGCACCAGAGTCGTTGAAATGCTGAAGGAGTATGGTTACACCAGCAAGGGCAGCAAGGTCTTCCTGCAAACATTCGACTACGAAGAGTTAGCCTTGATTCAAAAAGAGATATTTCCCTCAGTGGGGATCGAGGTCAATCTGATCATGCTTCTCGGGAACCGGACAGACTATCCTTGGATATTTGAGCCAGACGGTATGTCGAAACTAGCCTACTCTGCGGACGGAATCGGACCTTCCTATAACCTCGTCGTGGACCGAGCGTCTGAAGTAGGTGACTTACGGATTTCTGACCTGGTGACTCAGGCCCATGGCGCAGGACTTGCCGTCCATCCCTACACGTTCCGGGCTGACCCTGAAGCCGTTCCGGATTACGCGGGAAGCTTCGAAGAACTGCTGGATATTCATTATTTTCGGGCAAATGTTGATGGTGTGTTCACAGATTTTCCTGACCGCGCTGTTCAGTTTCTGCAGTCACATTGACAGCCTACTATGAGGCTAATGCACTGCAGGGCACAGCAGAATACTGCGCGCTGGCGGTATAGCCAGTGCGTTCTCGACAAAACGCAGCGTAAAGCTCGGTTTACTGGCGCAAGCGGGCAAGAAATAAATTCTGGCTGACGATTGGCCTCACAAGCATTACTGGTGTTTGCAGAGAGAGAGGCTAAAATGCAGACTCCTCACTCATTGTTCGAGCTTTTAATTCAGGAATCTAATCATGATGACGTCCTCTATCAAATTAGCAAGATCTCGTTTATTCGGTCTCGCGGTCGCATCGGGATTGCTGGCGAGTGCCGCACAGGTGACCGCGCAGGAATTCCGGGCTGGTGAGCCTATCGGTGCGGTAAACGAAGCCGGTGTGCGTGTACCGATGTCAGCCAACGTCAAGGTCTATGGCAGTTTTCATTTCTCAGAGAGCTGTACCTTTGATCCCGAGCGCAACCTAATACTGGCTATGAATAATGGCGAGCGAGGTGACGGCACCGAAAACGACGGCTTTGTTTCCCTGATCAATCCTGATGGCTCCGTTCATACTCCCAAATGGATCGGAGTGACCCGCGATGGTCTTGAATTGCATCACCCGCTTGGCAGCGCGGTGCGTGACGGGGTGCTCTACACCGTGGACGTCGGCTACGTAAGATCTTTTGATCTTGCTACGGGTCAACCGCTGAAGTCGGTAGAAGTCCCCGGCTCGACCATTCTTAATGGCATCGCGGTAACTGATGACGGTACCGTCTACGCATCTAACACCCGCAACCCCGAGCTGATCTATAAGATCACCACCGACGATGAGGTTTCTGTGTTCGCAGAGGGAGCGCCGCTCAACGTGCCTAATGGCGTGGCGATAGATACAGATGGCAACGTTGTGGTGGTTAATATTGACGACAATGCAGTAATCACCTACAACCTTGAAGGCGAGGTCGTCAAGACTGAGTATGCCGCAGAGGGAGGCAACGATGGGGTTGTGGTACTGCCTGACGGCACCAAGTATGTGAGCAGCGTCCGCTTCGGCAGTGTCTCTCAGATCGAGCCCGGTGAAGAGGCCACCATTATTGCTTCGGGTATCCCGAGTGCGGCATCGATGTGCTACGACTCCGTGCAGCATCAGCTGGTTATCCCTATGAACCCCAATTATTCTTTGGCGTTCATTCCGCTCTGATGCCAGTGCAGCGAGACTCGAGAATACTCTTAGCGGGCCTCGCTGCGCATTTAACTGGTCTAGTCTCCAACCATCACTTTTGCAATTATGCTGTTAAACCGGCTAAGCCCGGCCTGAAGATGGTCCTCTAACAAGGCAGAACTGAAGCGAAAGTGACTTTCTACGCCAAATTTGGTGCCAGGTATTACGAGCACATTCTCTTCCTTCAACAACCGCTTTGCCAGATCCTCTGAACTGATCGGCAGGTCAAACCTGGGAAACGACATAGCTGAGGCTTGAGGGGCCACCACTGAAAACACACCCGGGTGTGAATTCAGCGCTGCAGTGAAAGTATCAAAGCCTTGCCTGATCAGCGCTCTGGCTCTGGCTCTGAGTTTTTCCCTGGCAGTTTCGGCCAGCGCGTAATCCGCCAACTTCATGGAAAAAATTGTGGCAGCAATTGCCGCGTACTCATGGCGCCGCCAGCACGCCTGAATCACCTCGGCAGGTCCAACCATCCAGCCTAGTCTCAATCCCGGCAAGCCATATGCTTTGCTCATGGAGTTGATCGCGATGACGCGCTCGTATTCTCCCCAAAAGCTCGGTGTTGGCGTGTCACTATTTAACTCGGTCCCGGCATAAACTTCATCTGCCACGATCCAGGCACCTACACTGGCGGCGGCTGAAATGAGGGCCTGGCGATCTTTATTGCTCAGAATGCGGCCGGTGGGATTGTTGGGATTCACCACATGAATGATTCGGGTGTCTTTGTCGGTCTGCTGCTGTAAAGAATCGGTATCCAGTGCCCAAGCTTCAGATTCCATCATGTCGACGGTCCGCACCTCGAATCCGAGGTTCACGGCGTTACCGCTCAGCTGCTCGTAAGTCGGCCGGAACCGAATCATATTGTCGCCGGGCTGCAGCAGGGTTGCTGCCACCAGTGTATTGGCTTCACTGGCGCCAACAGTCACCAGCACGTTATCGGCAGTGGCTCCTGTATACAGGCTGGCAATCTTTTCCCGCAAACTCCGCAGGCCATTCACCTGCGGGTAGTCCACGAGCGTGGCCCACAGTGACGGTGTGTCCACTTCTGCCAGCTCAAACAGTTCGGCAAATGTCAGCGGGTGTACACCGCTCTCGGCGAAATGATATTTCACCGAATGTTCGTTCTCTGACATGTATTGTTCTATCGCGAAAGGCTGGAACATAGAATAGACCTGGTTGTTGACTTGAGTGATGAGCGCGCGGGCAAACCCTTGTTTTTTGTCTTCATGTTATCGAGTTTGACGGGGTCGAAAAACCCGGCACCATTCGCGCCCGATCGCATCTGGTCAGGCCTGCTTTGTCTTGTTCAGAATCCGGCCCGCTTCAGGGCCTGGCCTGGGCGCACGCCGGTGGCTACTCCGTCCTGTAACACCAGTTCACCATTAACCCAGACAGAACTGATGCCAGTGGATAGTTGTTGGGTGTTCTGAAATGTAGCATGATCCTGCACGGTATCCGGATCCAACAGTACTAGGTCAGCTTTCATGCCTTCAGCCAGCAAACCGCGATCTGCAATACCGATGGCCTTGGCTGCGCGCTGGGTCATGGCGGCGATGGCCACCTCCAGGGGTATGGCATTGTGGTCTCTCACGTATTTGGCAAGAACACGCGGAAAGGCGCCATGGCCTCTTGGATGTCCGGTGAATCCGCCATCAGAACAAATATTGGCAAAACCCCATTGAATGAGGCGGGCAATGTCATCTTCATGCATAGAGCGCCCCATGATGGATTCGGACCCGAGCCCGCCATTAGCCTCTGTCCACTCTATGGATTCTCTGATTACATCAGAAAGCGTTTGCGCTTCGCTTGTGCCTCTCAGAACAGAAATCTCAGCAATGGACAGTCCGACATAGCTGGGTTCGGGAGCGAAATACGTAAAAATGATGCCATCAGCCGGCGCGATACTTTCAAGGACAAAGCGAATCTCTTCCATGTCGTTGGGATTGCGGTTCGGAAGTAGCACGCCAATTGTCGATTGCCAGTACTCATAAGGATAAATGTCCGCTGTGACTTCGATACCTTCGTCGCGAGCCGCGTCCAGCATTGCTATCACCCTGTCGGCTTCCCCCCAGACTTGTTTGGCCGCTAACTTCATATGGGAGTAATGCACCGGCATACCGGTAACGCGACCGATCTGGATCAATTCCTCGATTGCTTCAAATACGAATCGATCCTCGGAGCGGACATGAGAGGCATAGCGCGTGCCCAACTCTGCAGCAGTCTGAGCTAGGCGAATGATTTCACTGCCCTCTGAGAACTTGCCCGGCACGTATTCAAGGCCGCTGGAGAATCCCAGAGCACCACTGGCTAATTCCCTGGCGAGCAGGTCTGCCATGGATTCCACTTCATCATCGCTGGCGGCCTGAAGCGACCGGCTGCCCATCACCACATCACGAATTGTGTTGTGGCCCACAAAGGAGGCTACATTGACTGCAGCAGGGGATCGCTCATAGGTCTCATAGAAATCGGAAATAGGATAGCTGTGTCCCCCATCTTGACCGAAAACGGACGTAGTGATGCCCTGAGTCAGTATCGGAATGGCGTCTTTATTGGTGTCCAGGCCGAGATCATGGTGGCTATGGGTATCGATGAAACCCGGAGCCAGCGTTAAGCCGCCGGCATCGATGACAGTTTCGCCGGGCAGTGCCTGCAGCATGCCAATTTCAGTGATGAGCTCGCCCTGAAACCGCAAGGCCCCGCTGTAGGCAGGCTGGCCGCTGCCATCGATGATCCGGGCATTCGCTATGAGAGTGGAGTTAACAGGCGGGGCCGCGACTTGGTGTTCGCCACAGCCAACGAGGGTAAACAGGCATACAGCCACCAGCCATTTCTTGACTTCGCAAGACTCCGGTCGGTCGGGACATCGAAAAAGAGACGATTGCATTGAGCGCAAATCACACGCTCCTAGGTAAATTTTGGGCAGGTTGTGTGTGAGTGCGCATGAGAGACTTGGTTTTATATTCCGGGATTTTTGTCTTGATTCAGGGGCACCAATCCAAACAGACCTCTGATTTCATTGGAATTTAAATAAAACACAACGAATGAATACAGGCCTAGAGGGACAGCATGTATGGTGGCAAAGAGCAGATACTCATCCGCGGATGAAACAGCCATCATCAGAAATATCAGCTGGAACGCGTGCACGATGGCATTGACAGATGCCAGCAGTGTGGCGGCGATCCAAACCAGATAACTGCGATATAAGATCCCGATCGCCAGGCCTGCTCCCAGCACCGCCCTAATCAAACCCAGAGACAAGCGGCCAGCGGACAGTCCCACATCGATAATGCTGAGCGCGTTGGCGAGAAACATCACGCCGGCAGCGAAATAGATACTTATGGGGTTCTCTGGAAAGTGTAACAGTTTCATGGTAATCAGATATTACCTCTGCAGCTTGCATTAAGCTTTCCATATTGCTCCTGCAATGTTGCTGTTTCAAGCGGATTGCTCAGCCTGCTGCCTGCAATTTTCCGCGGCTGAGCGGGGAGCCGTGGGGCGCCTAAACTACACGCCGCCAGAAATTCGGGCGGGGCGGGTGACTTTCCGAATGTTGCCTAGCTTCGCACCTGTCAAAAAGCAGTCGAGCGACCCCCCATGCACGCGCAGCTGAGAGCGGCATTGATCGAGGTCAAGGCCCACCTGTAGTGGGTAGATACCATAAAGAAAGCCGCCAAGAAAAAACCTGCACTGCTAGTTACCAGCAGGGAGAAAGCTTGTCTGACTAATGACGCAAGAACGGCAATACACGATACCGTCAGGTAGGGATCGGCCATCAGGATCAGCTGCGCTTCGCCTTCTGTGTTGGTTTCGTTAGCCAGAAAGGTGATCCATGTAAATGCAATCCAGCCATTGAATGTGGCGCATAGAAGATACCAATTAAATTTGGGCTCTGACCATCTCATCCAACAAATCATCCCGGCCTAGCCGGAATTCTGATCGGGCCGTAAAGGATCCCTAGAAGGTATAGCGAAGGCCAACAAAAGCAGCACGTGGCGGCGCAGGCCCCAAGAACAGCGGAACGGTGAGATCCTCGATAATAGGCACCTCGAGCTCCCCGGGCTCCTCACCCAACAGGCCAAATGTTTCGAATTCTTTGTCAAACAGATTATTTACGGTCGCAAATATTTCGAACTGCCCGCTGAATTGATAGCGGGCTCGGAGATTGACCAGCGTGTAGCCCGCGACCGTGTCCAGTTGATTGGACTCATCCCCCCTCAGGTGCTGATCGCTGTTGCTGATCATGTCTAGTCCGACGCCGAATCGATCGGTAACCCTATAATTCGTGAGCAGCTTGAACTGATTCTGAGGAATGCCAGGAATCTGATCGCCGTGCTCCACAAGAATTTCCCCGTCGTCGTCTGCAAAAGCATGATTCGGGCTCAATACTTTGAAGTTGTCCTCGAAGTTGGCGTCGACAAAACTGTAGGAAAGCGTCCAGTTCAGGTCTCGCCAGTTACCCGTGAGCCTGCCTTCAAAACCCCTGCGTCGGGTTTTATCCACATTAGCGAACAGGCCGGTGGATCGGCCCGTGGTCTGAAACAGGATGTCGTTACTGTTCGTAGTGTGAAAGACGCCTGCCGTATAGGCGATGTCACCGAATGAGCCACGGGCACCAAATTCCAAACTGTTGGACACGACGTCATTCAGCGGCGGATCGGCGAGGAAAGCATTAGGTAAACGGCACTCGAAGTCTACATTGTCCGGGTCATCTCCGCGTTCTATTGCATACTTTACCGCAAGTTCAAACACGCCTTCGTTGCAGGCCAGCTCTATGGGGGTAGGGGCTCGGGATGAGCGGCTGAGTGATGCATAGAGATTATGATTCTCGGCGGCTTGCAAGGTGACGCCCAGGGCGGGATTGAGACGATTGAAGTTGTGGTCGCCATTTAGTTCGGGGCGCATACCGGACTGATCACGCAGGGTCACGTCAGTGTCATTGGCGCGCAGGGAAAGCGTCAGCGCAACAGCCTCGCTGAGATCCAGGTTTGAAGTAAGGTAAGTGCTCAGCGTCTCCGTTTCGGTGTTGATCAGCGTTGCCGCTTCATTAACAAAGGTTCCGGTGCCGAGTCCGATAGTCATGCGAGTGAGAGGGTCGATTGCAGCGAGTTCTAGGACTGAACGAAAATCTGACTTACCGTTAAAGTAAGTGCCCCCCAGTACAAGCTGACCATCGTAGCCGGCGACGGTGCCTCTGAATGTCCATTGAAAGTCACCGCCGAATGACTGCTGGACCCGATTGCTGATATTGTTGATAGCATCGTCCGCCAGAACACCAGAGCCTGACAGGTCGTCGCCTTCAAACCCTTCTATGTTGTACTCTTCATCCTCGCCAAGACTGCTGGCTAGGCTGTTGAGGAACCCCTCCAGCGCCTCGGCGTCGCTGAATTGACCGTCGCACAGATCATCATCGTCGATGTCGAGTTCCTCAACATCATCTTCTTCCAGTCCTTCAATCAAGCTATCACCACCGGTAAATTCACAGACCGCAAATTCAGTGCCGTCACCGTTAAACGCATCAGTGTCATTTTCGCGCCAGAACAGATTGCCGCTGAAACTGATGCTGTCAGAGACTTCGTGGGCGAAGTCGACGCTCATCATGGCCATATCATTTTCTGTAATGTCGGGGCCGGTGAATATCGCCTCACGTCGAAAGGTTAACAGTTCAACAGGCGCGGCGCCGTTGCCAATCAGATCGGAGCGGCCATGCTGAAGATTCAGATCTACGGCGGAGTATTCAGAACGCCAGCTGAGACTGCCGTACAGATTAATTGCATCGGAGCTTGAATGGTCACGCCAACCCTCCTCTTCGAAGCGCTCAACGTTCAGGTAATAGCCAAGTTGGCCACTATTGCCACCGAGTTCAAAATTGACGGTCCTGCGACCAAAGGAGCCGGCGCTGACTTCGATACTTGCGCCTTCAAAGGTGAAGCCATTTTTCAAATCGATTACGAGGGAGCCGCCCAGGCTGTTGAGGCCATACAGCGGGTTAGAACCACCAATGAGAGCGACCTGATTGATCGCCGACTGGGGGAGCAAGTCCCAATTGACCGCATCACCTAGCGGCTCATTGATGCGCACGCCGTTCTGGAACACCGCCAGACCCTGCGCCAGCCCCAGCATCGGGGATGCGGTGAATCCTCGGTACTGCAGATCGCGCTGCAAGGGGTTGTTCTGGGCATCATTCAGGGAGACACTGGAAAAGGATTGGCCCATAAAATCCGCTAGGCTTACCGCTCCGATATTTTCCAGTTCCTGTGCCGAACCGATCTGAATTGGATAAGGCAGTTTGGTGCTGTCGATACTTGCGCCGGCAGGCACCACGTCAATAACCAGAATGTCCGATGAAGCCTGTGCGAATGTCTCGGATGCCAACCCGAAGAGAGCAATGCCGATGGCGAGACTCAGGGGGTTGGAAGGATGAGCGACCTTGCTGTGCATGCTATTTGCCCTCAGAGCAATTGACCTTCGGATTTAGGCGGGTACGAAGTTGCGCTTCCTGTCTTCGCAGAACTAGTTGCCCTGATGTGCTTCAGTATAGCAAACGAATGCTTGAAGTGGCCCCGGGGTTTGGCAGCTTTGATGGTCTGCAAAGGATCAAATCACGGGCGGTGCTTGGGTGAAAAGTTTCGTGGCAGTTTTTAAATCGGGCGGCGAGTGCTGGGGCTTTGACCTATCTGATCAGTCTGTGTAGATTAGCGCCTCGTTTTTTGCTTAGCCTGCACCGGCGATTGGACCCTGAAATTGGAGAAAACTATGGCGACTGTTCTTATCACTGGCACCAATCGTGGCCTCGGTCTGGAATTTGTTAAGCATTTTCTGAAGCAGGGAGATAAGGTGATTGCTACCTGTCGCGACAGTAGTCAGGCGCCTGAGTTGCAGGCTCTCGTCGAAACCAATGCCTCACTCAGTTTGATGAATCTTGCCGTTTCGGATGAGCAATCTATGGCCAGCTTCGCCTCTGCGCTGGGCGACACAGCGATTGATATCTTCATCAATAATGCCGGTGTCTATGGGCCCCGTGACGCCAACTTCGGCAAGGTAAATAGCGCCGACTGGGAGTCGGTAATGAAAGTGAATGCGATTTCTCCCCTTTTGCTCACCCAGCAAATCATCAGCAATCTGCGCTCAGGTAATGCTAAAAAGCTGGTGTATGTAACGTCTAAAATGGGGTCCATTGACGACAACCGGGGCGGTGGCAGCTACATCTATCGGAGTTCCAAAACCGCGCTGAACTCGGTTGTCAGGAGTCTGTCTGTCGATCTCAGGGAAGAAGGGTTTTCGGTGGCGGTTCTGCATCCGGGTTGGGTCCGGACCGACATGGGTGGCCCCAACGGGTTAATTGATGTCACCACTAGCGTCTTGGGGATGATGTCAGTGATTGAAGGTCTGAGCCCGACCAGTTCCGGTCAGTTTTTCAACTACGATGGCAGTATCATCCCCTGGTAATCCGGCGTTGTCTTTCCCGGGCTAAGCCTCAGATCTGATGGATTACGCCCAGCGTATCTTGGCAGGCTAAGTGTTTAGCAAACCAATCAGTGTGTCCGGTTTTATCCCGCTCTGTCACTCGGTTATATTTTGACTATGAAGAAATTGTTCACCACCTGTGCTCTGTCCCGGATCGTGCGACTGGCTATCCTGCTGGGGATTACGCAAAGTGCCTTTCACGCCCACGGGCATGGCGGGGTCGCTTTTGAGGATGATCTGTGCGTGATCAATATCAATTTCATGCAAGCGCACTTTACTGTGTTTCAACCGGAAACCCGGCAAAACACTGAGTATTGCGAGGATATCCCGGATATGACGCGATCAGTATTCGTGATGGAGTACCTGCATGATCTGCTCACGGAAATGCAAATTGATTTTCGCATTGTGCGGGACATCAACAAAGTGGGTCGGTTCGCCTCCTGGAAAGACATTGAAGCGATCGGGGATTTGGAAGCCGCCACCGTGTTCTACCAGCAACCGCGTATAGAAGAAGGTGGTTTCTACCGGACCAGCTACGAGTTCCTCGAGAAAGGGACCTACATCGGAGTCGTGACCGCAGTGCATCCGGAAGAAGAGCGGAACTACAACGCGGTGTTTTACTTTCAGGTCGGAGGCAGAGACTGGGGCACTATACCGCTCTTTATCCTGATTGCTGTGCTGCTTCAACTGGGTTACTGGCTGAGCCAGGGAGGCTGGCAGCGCCTCCGCCCCAGAGTGGCGTGAGCCGCTTTGATCCATCAAAGGTCGTCTTGATTTGCCTAGCAGCGCTGAATGAGTGCCCCGACACGATGCTGTCGGCCATTGAAAGCTACCGAGAGACTGACGCGTTCACTGACTCTCACCGGAACTTGTCCCGAGTATTCAGTCCTTACCGGTCTCGCCGATAGTCCTATAGAGGTTCGGAGAAGGCTGGTCTGATTACTGATCGAAAGCCCACTCCTGACTCTCCTTCACTCAGTGTGTTGTCAATTGGAGTGACCGCCCGTGTACGCGAAGATTCTGAGATTGAACAAGGCTGGGATCCCGGTCAGCTGGCTGACCCGGGAAGAGACTGCAACGCTGCTGGCAAAAGATCAGGTCATCTGGTCACTCGGCGAGCCGGTGATGGAACTTCGCGGTGGTGTCAATCGCGAGGGCATTCGGTCAGTGTTACGCTTGCCCAGCATCGTTGCCTGCGATGGCAAAGTCCACAAGGAAAGTTTCGATCCCCCGCTGGAAAATAAATTTCTGTTCCGTCGTGACAAGAATATTTGTCTGTATTGCGGACGGGAGTTTACCTGGACAGAATTGTCGCGAGATCACGTGATTCCCACCTCCAAAGGCGGCAGAGACAGCTGGACCAATGTCGTGACCTCCTGTCGACGCTGTAATAATCGCAAAGCGGACCGCACGCCAGAGCAGGCGAATATGGAACTCCTGGCCATCCCTTTTGTGCCGAATCAATACGAGTTTCTTTATCTCTCCAATCATGCGGTGCTGGCTGATCAGATGGAATTCCTGAGCGTGCGTTTCTCTCGGAACATCAGGTTCATCTAGGCGCGCGGCTCAACTGCTCTGCGCGGTTTCAATCTGCTGTAATTCCAGCCTGTTTTTCATGATAGGATCTTGCTCCGTCTCAGGCAGCCCGAAAGGGCTGTCCTTTTATTAAGCCTACTGTTATGCATGACAAACAACAGAAACCTCTTGCCGGCGCGCTGCTTTCACTGATCACCGCCGCACTTTGGGGGGTGTTGCCGGTGGCCTTGAAAGAGCTGCTCTCCGTGATGGATGCCAGCACCGTCGTCTGGTACCGGTTTCTTGTTGCTGCGCTGGTGATTCTTGTCTGGCTTGCATCCAGAAAGAATCTCCCGGATCTTTTTCGCACATCGGTAAGAGTGCGGTGGATGATGTTTATCGCTGCGCTAGGGTTGTGTGGTAACTATTATTTTTTTTCGCTGTCCCTCAACTTTGTTAATGCCGAGACAAGTGAGGCGGTGATTCAACTGACCACGCTGTTTTTGATACTCGGCGGCGTTTTCATCTACAGGGAACCTTTTGCAGGCATGCAGAAGGTGGGTACGGCTCTCATTCTTGCGGGACTGCTGCTGTTTTTTCACGATCGGCTGGAAGTACTGAATTCTTTAGATAACGCAGAAACCTTGGGCCTGCTTATTGTAGTGGTGGCTGCTATTACCTGGACGATATATGCGCTGCTGCAGAAGCAACTGCTGGGGACGTTCAGCCCAGTACAGATTCTGTTTGTCATTTATGTGGTTTCAGCAGTTATGCTGATCCCTTTTGTGTCGCCAGGCGCGCTTTTTCAGATGACGGGTTTTCATTACGCGCTGTTGGCCTTTTGCTGCCTAAACACCCTAATTGCCTATGGTTGTTTTGCTGAGGCACTCAACCTGTGGGATGCTTCGAAGGTCAGCGCGGTGCTCGCACTGGCGCCGCTGTTCACTATCGCAACGCTTAAAGTCATTGTCATCATCAATCCGGATTATGCTTTTACCGATCGTCTTTCGAATCTGTCAGTGCTGGGCGCGATGCTGCTCGTGGTGGGGTCAGCTTTAGCTGCACTCATGCCGGTTTTTCAGCAGCGCCGTCAATAGCCACTGGCGGCAAATGATGAGCAGGTGTTCGAGAACAGAGATTGCAATCTGTGCTGCTGCTGACTAAATTTAAGTGACCGGTGCCTCATTCTTTCGGTACCGAACACAACAAAAACAGTGGCCATCCCGGGAGTCAGTCCATGCGAGTTGCAGGTTTCGCGCTTTTTCTTACCACTTTAATGATGTCTCATTTCGCGGTTGCCCAGTTGAGTCGGGTGGAGATTACCTCGCGAGAGACCTTGTCTGACCCGAGCGTTCGCTTTAGCTATGAAAAGATTGAGGGGGTTATGCACTTTACGCTTGCTCCTGATTTGAGGGCTAACCAGGCAATTGTTGATCTTGAACATGCGCCTCTGAACGAGTCAGGCCTGGTGGAGTATGCAGCGGATTTTCGGTTGCTCGTGCCTAGCGAAAATATCGCGAGCGACACGCTGATCTACCACGTCAATAACCGGGGCAGGAGTACGACGCATCCGGAAATTTCCCTGCAGCATCCTCTGGCTTCACAGGGCTTCACGTATCTGGTAACAGGCTGGATTAATGAGTTAAGTCCCGCACCGGGGCGCCTTCGCCTGCACGCGCCCGTGGTCGGTTCTGAGGAGGCGCCCATCGTTGGGCCGGTTCGATATGAGGTTTCAACAGGTCGGGCCACCGACAGCGTTGCTATCGCGGGGCCCGGGCATCTGGCTTATCCGCCGACTGACGCGGGACTGGCTACAGCGACTCTTACCCGTCGACTGTATCAGACTGACCCCAGAGAACCCATAGAGCGTTCCCAATTCGAGCTGTCAGTTTCAGATAGAGAAGGTTCTAATCAGGTTGACGTGGCACTTGTGCTGGACGGAGGCTTTGAACCTGGCTACCTGTATGAGCTGATTTACGAAGCGCAGGACCCGGTTCTTGCCGGGGCTGGAATGTCCGCGGTTCGGGATGCTGTCGCGGTGATTCGCCACGATCAGGAATCCGAACTTCTGCAGGATCTCAATTTGCCTCAGATCCGACATACGATTGCCTACGGGGTCTCGCAGAGCGGTCGCTTGTTGCGCCAGTTTGTATACGACGGCTTCAATGGCGATCTGAACGGTAATCGGGTGTTTGACGGTATCATCCCAATCATCTCAGGCGGAGGTTTTGGCATGTTTAACATGCGGTTTGCCATGCCAACACGTACCAATGGCCATCATTCCAATCATCTTTATCCCAATGATCTGTTTCCGTATACCTACGGAAACAGTTCAGACCCCCATACGGGTAGACAGGACGGAGTACTCGCCAGGGCGCGGGCGGCAGGCGTTGAGCCAAAATTGATGCACATTCAGACGGTCAATGAGTATTGGCTGAGGGCGGGCTCTCTCACCCACACGACTGCCGACGGCCGTGCTGATGCCGTGATTCCTGATAATGTCCGCTTCTATACGATAGGAGGATCTCAGCACGGCTCCGGCAACGGTCGACCACGCGAAGCAAACGGCGGACAGCTGCCTCCGAATCCGAGCATGTGGTCGCCCATTAGCGATTCTCTGATCGTTGCTATGAGCCGCTGGATTTCAGATATTCAGGCCCCGCCCGCGTCGCGAATACCGCGTATCGCCGATGGGACTCTGCTTCCTTCCCACTTGAACGGGGAAATCAACCCTGAAGTCTGGCGGCCAATTGTCGGATATCGACATCCTTCTTCCATGTATCAGCCCAGCCTGAATGATTACGGTGGCCGCTGGGCAGACGAACGCGTCATTGACAATCACCCTCAGCGCGCAAGCGAAGCTTACGTCGCTCTGGTTCCAGCGGTAGATCAGAACAATAACGATCTGGCCTCTGCAACTGTTTTGCCTCCAACCGCCAAAGTGCCGCTTGCTACCTTTGTCAGTTGGAATTTGCGAGCGCCGGAGACCGGCGCTGAAAATTCGCTGGCGAGGTTGGCCGGGGGCTATATCCCTTTCGCCACAACCGCGGGCGACGCTGCTGATGCCGGAGATCCCAGAAGCTCTCTGGAGGCGCTCTATGGCGGTTTTTCTGATTATATGGCGCAGTATGAGACGGCTACCGATGCGCTTATCGCCGACGGTTTCCTGTTGTCCGGATTCAAGGACGCTTATATGCAGATCGCGCGCGACAATGCTGTGTTTTTTCCCTAGGCCAATCCAGTGTAACTTTGGTGATGCGCGTCAGTAGCGCGTCTCGAGATCCACCACAGGCTTTCCAAGGGGTCGCTGCTGTCGGGCAATGACATTGCTGTATTTAAAGAATCAGCCTGAAACGCTGTCGGGGCTGAGGCACCTTGTGCATATCTGAGCATGCTGCACCGTGGCAGCAGCTCTGCAAGCAGA
>Ga0160423_10001077_pt1 | contig 22723 bp, 15 predicted proteins | sample CRUFie14St8metaG_FD_108191 | JGI IMG/M metagenome (GOLD analysis project Ga0160423, IMG submission 108191) | Marine microbial communities from the Costa Rica Dome - CRUD Field 142mm St8 metaG | ecosystem: Environmental > Aquatic > Marine > Oceanic > Photic zone | place: Costa Rica: the Eastern...
AACAAAGAGAGTTAAGATATGCTACAAATCAAGATTCTCCTTTTGTAGATGAACAAAAAGGAGAGTGTACAATGGGTCATATAAGATTTAGAGATGGAACTTTAAACGTTGCTAAAGAACAACAAAATTTACAAAAACTGTTGTCTTTGTATCACCCTTTAAGAAATAAAATTTATGCTGAGTTTAGCGCAAAAGAAGAAGCTGAAGATCAATTAGATATTTTAGATCTTCAAATAGACGCTTTAAACGCAGCTAGAAATATAGACATTGATCAAGCAGAAGCTATATTAAGAGTAGAAATTGGATCTAAAGTAAATAACATGAGCTCTAAAGAAATTAAAAGAGATTTGCTTTTATTTGCTAGAAATAATCCACAATTATTTATTAGTTTAGCTAACGATGATAATGTTCAATTAAGAAACACAGCTATTAGAGCTGCTGAAGCTGGTATAATTAGATTATCAAGCGATCAAAGAACATTTACTTGGGGATCAAACGGTAGAAAATTAATGAATGTACCTTTTGATGAAAACCCTTATTCAGCTTTCGCTGCTTTCTTAAAAACAGACGAAGGCGTTGAGATCTATAAATCTATAGATAAAAAACTATAAAAACAAGTGATACTAATATAGGCGGTTTCGGCCGCCTTTTTAGTATAATAAAAAATTAATATGGCAGTAAGCGTAAATACAGTATACCAAACAGTCTTGTATATATTAAACAAAGAACAAAGAGGTTATATAACACCTGCTGAATTTAATAGTATTGCTACTCAAGTTCAAGATGAAATATTTCAATCTTATTTTCCTGATGGAAATCAAGTTAATAGATTAAATCAAAACAACACGCAAAATGACACTGAGTTCTTTAATATGTTTAAAGACATAAATTATAAACTTCACCCATTTGAAAGAGAATTAATTTTTACATACAATTCGCCTAATGAGTGTTTTTATAATAATACAGGCTCTACATTGTTCAAAATAGGTGACGTTGTAACTACTTATAGCGGACAACCTAATTATTCTTCCGTGACTCAGCTTGTTAGTAAAAAAGATTTTGATAAAATAACTAGATCAAAATTAACTTCTCCAACAAAACAATATCCTATATTCAGAACAACCAGTAGTGACAATGTTGACGCTACTGTTTCCATAAACAGTGGAGGCGCTGGATACGTTGACGGCTCTACTCATGGAACAGTAGGTGGAACTGGAACTGGATTTAATGTTACGGTTACAGCGCCAGCTGGAATTATAACTTCTATAATAGTAAATGATTATGGATCAGGGTATTCCGCTGGAGATATATTAACAATAAATGGAGGCACTACTTCAGGTCTTATAACTATAACGCCTTTGAATAGATTAGTTTTAAAAATATCTCCTAATCCAAGCAACGCCTTAGATAGCGTGAGTGTTAATTGTATATTAAAACCTACAAATCCAGTGTGGGGATTTACCACTGGTAGTGTTGGTCAATATATTTTTACAAACGTAGGCGCTACATCATCATCTTCTGTTGATTTTGAATTAGACACATCAGAACAAACTAATTTAATTATTGGTATATTAAAATACTGCGGTATTATTGTAAAAGATCCTCTTGTTATACAAGCAGCATCTCAAGAAGCTCAAGCAGTAGAAGCTAACGAAAAATCTTAAATAAATGAGTTTAGTAACAGAAACAAATCAACAATACTATCAAGGTGCGCAAGTTTTTTTATCAGCCGCAGTTTTACCTACGCCAAATGATCAAACTTTTACTACAACTTTTGACACTAATTTAGTTTTTGGATCTTATGATCCAACGGAAACTAATTATGCATTAAATAATTTTAAACTTTATACAAGCCCTAGTGGTTTGCCTGGTACTTTTACGGAATATACAAGTTCTTATACTATAGAAAACAACACTATAACTCTTTCTGGATTATTAGTTAATACATACGTAGTAGTTCAGTTAAAAACTTTAAGTGGTGGTAATTACGGAGCCCAAGACGCTTTTGGTCAAACTGTAGAAAATAACTATGGAGGGTACGAGTATATAACACTAAATGATGCTATAGATAACTTTATGGTTGGTTACGTTGGTGATGGTAAAATATTACAAAAAGCAACTAAATCTGATGTATTGTTTTTTGCTAAAAGATCTTTACAAGAGTTTAGTTATGATACACTCAAAAGCATACACTCTCAAGAGTTAACAATACCAGCAAGCTTAAGTGTAGTGCTACCTCAAGACTATGTAAACTATGTAAGCGTTTGTTATATAGACGAACTAGGTGTTAAAAGACCTATATATCCAGCCAACAACTTAACAACAAGTCCATATGAAAATCCTGTGCAAGATGCTACAGGTTTACCAGTTCAAGATAATTTTGGCTCAAATATAGAAGGAACATCTATAACAGAAGAAAGATGGAAAGAAGCAAACGATAAAATTATTAGTCAACAAATTTTTAATAATCTAGATGACTATGCATATTGGGCTAATTATTATGGGTTTCAAACTGATATATTTTATGGACAGCAATACGGTATAGTGCCACAGTACGCTCAGCGTAATGGTTGGTTTAATCCTAATTACAGAGAAGGTAAAATGTCTTTTTCTAGTAATTTAGTAAATAAATTAATTGTATTAGAGTACATATCAGATGGTTTAGCTCATGATAAAGACACTAAAGTACCTAAGCTAGCTGAAGATGCTCTATACGCGTCTATACTGTATAATATAGTATCTACAAGATCTGGCCAACAAGAATATACTGTTCAAAGATTAAAAAGAGATAGATCAGCTAAACTAAGAAATGCTAAAATAAGATTATCTAATATTAAACTTGATGAAATAGTTCAAGTTATGAAAGGTAAATCTAAATGGATAAAACACTAAAATTAAATGGCTAAAGCTCTAAATACTTTTCTAGGATCTAAAATGAATAAAGACATTGATGCTAGATTATTACAAAACGGCGATTACAGGAACGCTTTAAATGTTCAAATAAGTAGATCAGAAGGAGATGGCGTAGGCTCTTTAGAAAATGTTTTAGGTAATTCTTTAGCTGTTGATTTTGAAGCTCTAACAGGTGTATCTGATTTAACATGCATAGGATATTTTTCAGATGATATAAATAATGTTATATATTTATTTTTAACAGATTATACAGATCCATCTCCTAGTAATTTTTTATATAGTCCTACAGCAAATAACTTTATATACGCATACAATACTGTAACCAAAAGTGCAACTAAATTAGTTGAAGGTAATTTTTTAAATTTTTCAAAAACAAACTACATATATGGTGTAAATGTTTTAGAAGATTTTTTATTTTGGACAGATAACAGAAACCAACCAAGAAAAATAAATACAGTATCTGCTCTTAGCTCTAGTAGTTATTATCAAACAGAAGATCAAATATCAGTTTCTACGTACAACCCGTACCAGAGTATACTTCTATACAGACAAAGTCTTTTAGCCACTGGAACTGAAGCAGAATATGAGACTACAATGCTAGATGTTACTAGTAAATTTTATCCTAACGGAGGTCTTGCAGAAGCTGCTGCTGGAACTTACGCGGCTGGTGCTTCTATTACTATTACCAATATACAAGGTAATATATATATTGGAGCTGAATTAAAAACCTCTACAGGACTTACCACAATTCCAGCCTCAACTACAGTTACTGAAATTGAAAATGCAAATCCCCCTACTTTTATAAAACTAAGTAATGGAGTAACAATAGATGCTTTAGATAGTGAAATTGTTTTTGAGCCAAACCCTTATTTTGAACCTTCTTATAATGGTGATCCTAATTATCTAGAAGATAAATTTGTAAGATTCGGATATAGATTTAATTATGTAGATGGAGAAAATTCTATATTTTCACCTTTTACACAGCCAGCTTTTATTCCAAAGCAAGATGGTTATTTTATTTCAGATAAAACTGTTTTTAGTACTCCTGGAACACCGGCAACTTCAGCTGGAGAAGTTTATTCTAGTAGGGAAAAAGACGATCAAAAATTATCTTATCAAAGTACTATAGTTGAGTTCATGGAAAATAAAGTAAATAAAATATTACTTTATGTGCCTCTTCCATTTAATAATTATGATTTACAAAATGCTTTAAAAGTTGACTCTATAGATATTCTTTATAAAGAATCTAATCAAACTGCTGTAAAAGTTATAGAACAAGTATCTATAGAAACAATATCTAACTCTGCTGGTATAGCTGAAATTACTACAGGAGCAACTAGCACTTCTTTTGATATAGAAAATATTCAAGGAGGAATTTTAATTGGATCTCAAGTTACATTCGCAGGTAGTAGTGGTCCTGCAATAACAGTAACGGACTTTGTTCCAACAAACCCAACTATACCTACATCTGGAGTTATAACGCTTAGCAGTAGTATAACTTTAGCTACTGGTGATACAATAACAATAGGTAATCCTAGGTTTTACGTATACGACTATCAGTCTAGAAAACCTTTTAAAGTTTTGCCCGAAGCTGATCTTATTAGGGTGTATGATAAAACTCCAGTTAGGTCTTTAGCTCAAGAAGTAATAAGCAATAGAATTGTTTATGGTAATTTTCAAAATAAACACACTCCTCCTGCGTTTTTAGACTACAATGTTAATGCCGGGGAAAAAGTATCTTTTTTATTAAACACTGGAACAGCAAGCGCGCTAGCAAATCTTGGGCCTAAAGACGAAGTTGTTTTAAATGTTGGAACAGAAGTTGGAAGTGTTTGGTCAAGTAGTGGAACTGTTGTAGGTTCTGTAATAACCAGCACAAGCCCTACTGCTAATATTCCACCTGGAACTATTGTTCAAGCCTACGATGTAGCAACTGGTATTTTAACACTTACAAATCTTACAAATATAGGCGCTGGTGATATAATAGAATTAACGCCTGCTAGTGATATACAAGATGCGACTAGTATTATAGAATATCCAAATCATTCTTTAAAACAAAATAGAAATTATCAAGTTGGTTTTGTGCTTTCAGACAGATATGGTAGACAATCAAGTGTTGTGCTTTCAAATAGTTTAAGCACTGTTGTTGTTAGAGGTATTGAGTTTAAAGGATCTACAATTTTTTCTGCTTATAACTCAAGTTCTGTAGTACAATCAACATGGCCTGGTGATTCATTGAAAGTTTCTCTTAATACACCTATTGGGCCAGTAAATAAAAATACCAGCACTGGCTGGCCTGGACTTTATAACAGCGACACAAGCAGTTCTTCTTATAATCCTCTCGGTTGGTATTCTTTTAAAATAGTTGTGAAACAAACGGAACAAGAATATTATAACGTTTATTTGCCAGGTATAATGGCAGCTTATCCAAATGACTTAGCTAAAGAATTAGGTAAAACATCACATGCTGTTCTTATAAATGATAATATAAATAAAATACCCAGGGATTTAAGTGAAGTTGGTCCTCAACAAAAACAGTTTAGAAGTTCTGTAGAAGTTTTTGGTAGAGTAGAAAATAATGTAAATGTAAGTGCTTTAGATCCTAATCTTTCTAAAAACGTAGCTTATTATCCTGGAATTAAACCAGATACGGTTTCTATTATTTCTACATTAAATGATTTATTTGACTTTAGTCCTTTAGTTTCTGAAAGACCAGACTTTTTTCCACAATTTTATGCTTATACCTCAGATCCCCTTATAGCTAGAATATCAACTGAAAATAAAATAGGTCAAATAGCAGACACTGAATTTGTTACAGCGAGTGGAATTGTAGACGTAACATTAACACCGCCAAGCGCCGCGGGTTCGACAAACGACATGGTTGTTTTAGCTGATATTCAAAACGCAGGTGCTGTAACAACCGGTATGCTAGTTAGAGGTGGTGGTTTAGCAGAAGGAACTACAGTTGTTAATTTCGTAGGAAATGTTCTGCAATTGTCTACCGACATAGGATCTGGAGCTGGTGGTACTGGAACTCGTACTAACATATTCTCTCAAGGCGATGTGTTAACTATATTTGAGAACCCTGAAGTAAATAGACCTGGTATACAATACTTAGCTGTATACGAAACAACTCCAGTTGAAAGTTTGTTAGATATATTTTGGGAAACTTCAACTTCAGGTTTAATATCTGAATTAAACACTGCTGTATTAAGTGAAAACAGTGGAGGATTTGAACTAGTTGGGTTTAACGACGACTTGTTTAAAGAAGATTTAGCTGTAGGAAGTGATATTATAAACGCTCCACCTTCAGCCCCTGGTATGACAGCTCAAGACGTTTTTGGTCAAGATTTAGACCCTGCTAACTTTACTATGGAGTTTGCATCTCAAAATGGAACTAGCCCCGCCATTACCGATCTCGCAAATGGTGATAGAACTGGGGATTTTATATTAGAAGAATCTTTAACAGTTCCTGGTTTTTATCAAATTAAAACTAATAGCTTATTTGTTTTTGAATCAGATCCAGCTCCAAGAAATATTATTTTTAGCATTAAAATAACAAACACTGTTACAGACGCAGTTTCATTTTTTACAAGAACAGCAGAACTTAAAAACGATAATCCAGAGTTTTTAGTATGTTTAAACTCGCCAGGTTACAGTGGTTCTACAGGACCTATTGTTCCTGATATTGTTATAGATCAAGTAGATACAGTTGTAATAAATAAAATAGAAGGTAAAAATGGTTCTAGATTTTTTGACGATGGCACTACTGGAGCTGGCGGTACTAAATTTAATGCAGGATTAGGTTTAGATTTTAAAATAATAGCCGCAACAAGAGCAGACAATCTAGTAAATTTCAACGGAGCGTATACTGAGGCACAGGTGCTAGCTAATGAAGCCACTATTGAGGGAATAAGTATTCCAATTGGTAGTCCTGATAGTACTTTTGATAATCCATTTGTATTAAATACTACTATAGCAACAAGTAATTCAATTAACAATGGTGTTAGTTTTGCTTCTTTAACAAAACCATCACAAACCTTTCCTATATTTCAAACTCAAGATGTTGAAAGAGGATATGTTGATTGGGTTGTTTATGTGCAATTACAAGATGCCGATGCGGGTATAGGATCAGAAACTACAAGTCCTACTCCTTACTGTAGACTTATTATTAGAATAAACTATTCTCTTATTCCTACTTCATTTAGACAGCTTTTTATAACTCCTAGAGATTTAAATATACCAGCTTTAGGAACTAGTAGTCTTGATACTTACATAGATTCTACGGCTGAAGTTGATGTTGTTTTAGGTGTAAACTCTTTTAAATTAATAAATTTATCTGGAGATAATGTTTTTTATTCTAATTTTAGTCTTACACCTACTTTAAATCCTCCTGCTCCTGGTCCAATTTGGAATTCTTTTCCACTTACTGGCGGTCCTGAAGGCGACGAACCTTTTCAACTTACTGATGTCCTTGTTCCAGACATTTCTGGAACTGGTTTAATTGGCATGTGGTTTCCACCTAATGCTTTGATTTTAAATTCAAGCGGCGAGTCTACAGGCATAAGGGTTAAATCAGTTTCTTATACTAACCCGATCGGTGGTCTCTCACAAAACTACGGAACTGAAGCTACAGTAGAAACTTTTACTTCTATCAGTGGTATTTTAACAGCTGGTGATCAAATTAAGTTTACAAGTGGAAGATATCTTGTTGAAGCACCTAATAATACAGGCGCGGTTTTTCAAAAACCATTATTTCCAAGAATGCCAGTTGCAGTAGGTTTTCCAACAGATGTTCAAGGTGATATTTGTGCTGCAGTTCAAAATGCTAGTCCAGCAAAAAAACCAGATTGTACATTTTATCAAGAACCTATTTTAGTTGAAGATAGTATTCCTATGAATCCATTTATAGGCGATGAAATTAATTTTGTTGTTCTTGCTGGAATGATACCTCCTGGAACTGGATCAGGAGGAACAGTTAGTGGTTGTCAGGAAATCTGCTCACCAGGTTAATAGTGTTAAAATTAAAAAAAATTAAGTGATAATATAATATGGCAGCGATAATAGAAGTAAAATTCTTTAACACATACATTCTTAAAAAAACTAATACTACAGGAGGGACTGCTGCAGATGGCACTGCTATGTGGAACGGTTCTTTTGGTGTGCCTTCTTCTTTAGGTGGTTATCCTAGAACTACGCCGCAAATTCCTGACAATGGTGGAACGGCTGGAAACTGGTCAATAGAAGAATCTAGAATTAGAGGTGGTTATAACAATACTTCTACAGATTACGGCGCCAAAGCTTATTTAGTAGAAGACAAACCTAATTCTTCTAGAAGAGTAAGCACTTTAATATATTCAGGTATATTTAATTCAAGAACGGGTATTAATAATACTAATGTTTTTAGTGTAGGTGAAGAAATAACTAAAAGCTTAGATCCAGCAAACGGGTCTATTCAAAAGCTTTATGCAGAAGATACGAATTTAAATATATTTCAAGAACTAAAAGTAAGCAAAGCATTAATAGATAAAGATGCTATATATTCAGCAGAAGGGCAAGGAACTTCAGTAACTCAATTAAACTTAGTTATTGGCCAAATAATTCCTTATTTAGGTGAGTATGGTATAGCGACAAATCCTGAAAGTTTTGCGGTATATGGATATAATAAGTATTTTTCAGATGCAAATAAAAATGTTATACTAAGATTGTCACGAAGTGGATTAGATGAAATATCTTCTGCGGGTATGAAAGATTATTTTAGAGATGAATTAAATAGAATAAAAGTAGCATCAGCACCTGGAAGAATATTAGGTGGTTGGGATATATATACAAGTCAATACTTTGTTTCAACTCAAAGAAACTCACAGTTAGTAAATGTTTCAAACTATAATAAAGAAACTACTTTAGCTTGGGACGAAAAAATAAATGGGTGGACTAGCTTCTTTAGTTTTAAGCCAGATCAATTATTTAGTATAAGAAATCAAATGTATACTACAAAAGGAGGTAAACTCTGGCTTCACAACTCTAATGAAAATATAATAACTCAAGGCTTATCTAATGGTGATGTTATAAGTAGTTCAACTATAACTGTAGATAATTTACAAGGTGAAATAAGATTAGGTGATATTGTTTATGGACCAGGTATAATAAAAGGTACTTTTGTTTTAAGCGTAACAACAAATCCAAGTGGAGCTGTGGTAGTTGTTAATATACCTCAAACTATACAAGACAACACTCAACTTAATTTTAGTAGTTTAGCTAGAAATAAGTTTTATGGAATTAATTATCCATCAAATATAACCTTTATATTTAACGATAACGCAAGTATTTCTAAGAATTTTAAAACAATTGAATATGAAGGGTATAACGGATGGCAAGTTGATTCTTTTATTTCAGATCCTACAGGTGAAGACGACTTAAATTCTTTTTATTCTTTTTCTAAAGATTCAACATCTAAGGTTTTAAGTTACGAAGAAGGATTATATACTTCAGGATTAAATACGCTAAGAGCGGGTTTTAATAGAAAAGAAAACAAATACTACGCGTATCTTAAAAATTCAAGTTTGCCAGTTGCTGGTGAAATACATTTTGGAGATCAGATGACAGGTATAAAAGGTTTTTATGCAGTAGTTACAATGTCTACAGATGTTAGTACTGATTATGGAGGTGAAAAACAATTATTTCAGATAGGAACAGAATACACGAGTAATAATGGATATTAGAAAAATAAATAAATCGGTTCAAGATATACAAGATATTATTGTAAAAAATAACCATATTGATGGATTTTATGGCGATGGTAAAGGTATAGTTGAAGTGCCTGAGGTGCCTATAAAGCACAGTTTCGCAGATCAAATATATATAAGACAAATGGATATGAATAAAGGCGACGTTGTAGTTGGTGCTATCCATAATCACTTGCATGCTTGGTTTTTAATGAAAGGTAGAGTGTTAATAAATAATAATGGAGAACAAATAGAGCATATAGCTCCATGTTACACTATATCACAACCTGGTTCTAAAAGATTTATATATGCTTTAGAAGATTCTATATTTGTAAATGTACATAAAAATCCTAGTAATACACAAAATATAGAAGATATAGAAAATGAATTAGTGTCTATAACAATAGACGAATATAACAAAAAAACAATTTAATATGGCAATGGTAACAGCCGCGATAATAGGAGGAGCGGCTAGCATAGCAGGTGGTATTTTTGGTTCTAGCGCCGCTAAAAGAGCCCAAAGAAGAGCTGCTAGAAGAGCTAGAAAACTTCAAAAAAAATTAAATAGTTTAGAAGCTAATAGACAAGCTATAATAGATCCGTACGCTAGCGTGACAGATTTGTCAAGTATGATAACAAATCCTTTTTCACAACTAGGAGTTGCTACACAAGCTGCTGAGATGGAAATAGAACAAGCTGATATATCTTTAGCAAATACACTAGACACTATACGATCTACAGGAGCATCGGCTGGTGGCGCTACGGCTTTGGCTCAAGCTGCTTTACAAAGCAAAAAAGGTGTTGCAGCTAGTATAGAGCAGCAAGAAGCTCAAAATGAAAAACTGAGAGTAGAAGGCGAAAAGCAACGCCAACAACAACTTATGTCAGAGCAAATGCGCCAACAAGAAGCCGACGTGGCAGGTACTCAATTTACTTTTGGAGTAAGAGAAGGAAGAGAGCAGGGTCAAATAGATAGAACTTATGCTGAAATGCAAGCTGCTAGACAAGCGGCTGGTATGGCCGCCGCAGATAGAACGGCTGCTATAACAGGCGCTATAGGTGGTGTAGCTTCAATAGCCGGTGGGTTTTTTGGTCAAAAATGATAATTATGGAAGATAAAAATATAACAAACAATCTTATAATAAAGCAATTTAATGAAAGCAATGCTATTGCTTACAATAAAAGTTTTATATCACGTCCTTCTGATTATGAATTTAAAATTTTAGACAATGCATACCAGCCTACCGTTAAAATGTACGCTGAGCTTTCAATGGCAATAAAAAATAATAACTGTCTTGAACCTAGTTGTCAATATGAAAAAAGAGCTTTAAAAACTTTAGAAGAGGCTCCTGCCGCTTCTATTGAATTTATTGAAAATTTAATTGGTGAACTTTCTGTCACAGATGATCCTAATTTTGATGTTAACAATGACTATAGATACATGGTGGCTAATTCTATTATGAACGCAAAGCCTGGTTTTTCTAAATCAGATGGTTATGCTTTAGATCTTTATTTGAATAAAGACGGTAGTCAAACTATTGTTTTTGAAGGGCCTATGCTACATGAACCTTTGATTATAAACAACACTTCTTTAAATTCTTTACTTAAATCTGAAACCTCTTTAGTAACAGCTACGCCAGATATAAATAAACTTATGTTAGGGTTATTAACATCTATTAACATTTTTAACGCTAAAGATATTTTAGAAGATGGATCACTTTCACCTACTGCTAGAATATCTGAAGAGTTTGTAATGAAAAATCCCGATGGTTCTTATGACTATGAAATAGTAGACATAGGCGGAGGCAAAGGAAGAAACATGCTTAAGTTCGATATGGATAAAATAAAGCGCAAAGTTGATCCTTTTATAAATGCAGAAGTGTCTAGCATGTTGCAACAAGAACAAGAGGCTGTAGCTGCCTGGAACGTTTATATTGCTCAAGGCACTAGTGTTAACGAAGATGATCAAATGGTTCAAGACGCTAACGCTGGTTCAAAAGCCTGGAGTTATAGCAAAGACTTGCCATTGTCTCGAGATAAAAAAGTTTTATTTGAAAGCAAATACAAAGATTATTTTATGAATAATTATTTAAAGCCATTTATAACAAATCAATTTCCAACCGTCAAAGAAGATGCTGCAGTATTTGATTTAGCAGAAGCTAGAAAAGCTAAAGCTCAAAAGTTCATTGATGATAACAAACTTTAAATTTAATTAAATGACATTAGTAGAAAAAGTACAAGAACTACAAGCTATTAAACCACCTTTAGATGTCGATGAGATAAATAGAAGAATACAAGAGTGGAAAAAAACACATACACCTAAATCTCCTGTTGAAGAAAAAGTAGATGTAGCAGAAAAAGTTGAAGTTGCTGAAGAGGGAAAGCCACCTGTTGTTACAGAGAAAGACACGACTGTAGCAACAGCAACACCGATCGTGTCGAACTTAGTAAACGAGGTGTTTTCAGATTCAAGTTTTGGAAGTGGACCATCGCCTTTAGCGTTTACAAATCCTTATAATCAAAGTTTTGATGATCTAGGTAAAAATATAATGGACGAAACCTTTAGAGGTGGTCTTAGTTTTAGCGAATATAATAAGCAGCAAGAAGAGTATAAAAAACAATTAGCAGCTTATAACAAAGCGCAAAAAGAAGCTAAAGATATAGTTAGAAGACAGCAGCAAGGTATTGATTTACTTAATAGCGATGACTATGATACTCAAACTGTAATTAGAATAAACGCGCCTAAAGGTAAAAAAATAAGAGGGAAAGACGGTATAGCGAGTAGCTATGTTGATTTTACTTTTGAAGAAATACAGCAAAAAATAAATGAAGGCAAAGGTGGTTTTGCTAAAGTAAAAAGCGTAGAAGAATACGTGAGTTCTCAGCCTTTAGCTGAATACGTTACCTTTGCAAGAGGTAATAAAGATGGTAGTGGTGAAGTTTTTGAAGGTGTTATTAACGTGCTTCCAGAAGTAACAGTTCAAAAATATGACATTAATAGTCTGTCTAAAGAATTAGGCATAAACGTTTGGGGTGTAGATCAATATAATGTTCAAAATTTATTATATGGTTTAAACTCTTATGCAAATAAAAATGAAGGTGTTTCAACTGCTTATGATTTTAATTTAACACCTGAACAATATTTAGAAAATTTAGACGCTGGTTATAATCAAACACTTTATCAAAGAGTAGCAGATGGTGAATATTTACCAGGTAGAGACAAAGTTAATTTAGCTATAAATTTTACTGGAGAAGACGTAGATCAAGAAGGTGTAGATTTTGTTGATATAGAAAAATTATTTAATTATAGAAAAAAAGTAGTTAGTAATGCGGCTGAAAATAAATTTAGCGAAGGAGATCTTCAAAAAGATTACAACAAAATATCTAAAATAGGTGAAAACTTCTTAACAGACAAAGAAAAGAATTTTAAATCTTTAAGCACTGAAGAACAAAATAAAATAGCACAAGAAGAAGGTTATGGTGAAGTTCTTTATTTTGGAGACAATATAGCTAATTTAGATTTAGAAAATTTTTCTGAGCAAGAAATAGAACTTTTTACAAAGTCTCAAGAATTATCTGACACAACAGAATTAAGTGTTTTAAAAGGTTCTTTAATAGATAGTTATTACGACGTTATAGGTTTAGCTCAAGAAATAACAAATTGGGATAACGCTATACCACTAGAGGATCAGGTTGATATGAATTCAGCTAGATCTAAAGCTTGGGACGGTTTAAACCCTTATGCTGTTTCTACAGGTTCTACTACTATGACTGATAAGGTTATAGCTCAAATGAAAAAAATAGCTGAAACTGGAGTTATACCTAAAAACGCAGAAACTATATCAGGTTCTAGTCCTTTAGTAGAAGCTTACAACAACGCTTTACTAGATTTTAAAGTAGTAAACAGAGCTATACAATTAAATAGAGATCCTTTAACTGTAGAAAAAGGTTTAGGAGGACAAGAGTTTATTGCTGGTGTAAAAGATATGTTTGGTGTTTCTAGAGATGCTACAGATCAAGAGTCAAAAGAAAGATATTTAAGGTTTATAGAAGGTAGCGGTTTTACCATTAGACCTAAAAACTCTACTGAAAACGATATATTGTATGAAAATATAGAACTTGATGATGAAACAGGTAGATTTTTTGTTAAATCTAACTTTGCGCAAGATGTTGGAGCTGGTATACCTATGCTGGGTGAATTGACTTTTGATATATTTTTATTCGGCAAAGGAGTTAAAGCTGCTCATACTAGAGCCGGTAATAGTTTAATAAAACTAATTACAAACAGTAAAAAGCTAGCAAAGCATCCTTATGTAAGAAAAATATTAACCACAGGTGTTAAAACACAAGTAGGTGGTGTTAATTTTGCTGGTGGAGCTTTAGTTAATCAACTTAGAACAGGAAAAGATATTGATTTAGAAGAGCTAAGATCTACGTATAATTTTGGTGCTGCATTAGCTTTTGGTCACCCATTATATGACGGTGTTGTTAAGTTTATAAACAGAGGTCCTGTTAGAAATTTTTTAGCAAAGTCAACACGTGATATAACTAAAATAGGCGAGTATAGTTTACCAAAAACAATATTTAGAGATGTAAGTGCTGGTTTTTCAGGAGCGGTAACATATCAATTTGGTACAGTTGCTACTAGCGGTAATTTTCATGAAGTATCTTTTAGAACAACTGCTTTAGAAACTGTTAAAATGGTAGGATTAAACTACTTAATGAGAGGTATACCAGGTGTTCAAATGTATTTAAAGCAAGCTCAAAGTGATCTTATAAGAATAAATAACAGTGGTAAGCTTAAATTAGAATCAAAAAAAGCTGCAGAAGATTTAGGTCTTATAGAAACTTCTTTTTTTGGTAAAGAATTACCAGAAAATCCTTTGCAAAAACTAAATAAAGCTTTTGAAAAAAAGCTAGATGAAATTAATAAAGACAAAGATAGTGGTAAAATAACTGAAAAAGAGGCAGAAAAAAGATTTGATAAAGCTAAAAAAGATTATGAAATGGTTGACACGTAAATAGCTGTCAACTCTGCTATAGAAGTAATTAAATCTGAGAAAAACTCTGGTAACATGCCTAAAGAATCAGAGTTTTACATAGTGTCTCAAAAAATTAAAAACGGTGAAAAACTAAACGCTAGAGACGGTGAAGTATTATCTTATTACGGTTTAGATGGTGTTAACATGCTTTACAAACAATTAGGTATTAGCAAAAACGCTATAAACGATAATGCATTAAGATCAATTATTTTAAATGAGTCTGTTATAAATGCTCAGTTAAACGGTAAGTCTTTTGTATTAACACCTTACGGTCTTACTCCTTTAGACCCTACTGAGTTTGTAGTTCCAAAAAATACAGAAGCTTACACAAATACTAGAGAGTTTTTATTAGAAAAACAAAGATTAAACTCTAAAGTTTATGAATTAGAAAATTTAAATAAAGAAAAATTATCTGAATCTGAAAAACTTCAAAACTCTGAAACGTTAAAATCTACAAAAGAAGAACTTAAAAAATACAACAAAGGTGGTGAGTTGTATGAAAATATACAAAACCAAATAACGCTAGCTGTTACAAAAGCCTATGAGCAAGATATACAACAAGTAGATCCTTCTGCTGGTAAAGTTGTAGAAGCTAAAACACCCGAAGAGTTTCAAAAAATTTATGATGAATCTGGATTTAAAGCTGAAGATGTTAAAGGTAAAATAGCTTTTACAGATAAAAACGGTAATAAAGTTATAAATAGAGATTTTGCTTTAAAGCAAAGAAATTTTACACCAGTTACTCATGAAATACCACACTCTATATTAAAAGATTCTTTTAAAGACGCGCAAGGTAATGTAACACCTGAAGGTATAAAAATGATAGACGGTGTTTTAGATAAGTTAACGCCTGTACAAAAAAAAGTACTTGATCAAGAATTAGCAAGTAGATATGATGTAAGTGGAGCTAAAGAAAAATGGTATGAAGAAAACATAACTGTACTAGCTGAACTTATAAAAAGAGGTGAAATACAATTTAACAAAAGCTTTGGCGAAGGACTAGCGGGCTTAGTTCCTGCTTTTAAAAAATTGTTACCTAACATAGAAGTTAATCCTGAAACAGGTAAAGGTATTTTTGACATGCTAAAAGCTCAAGATCTTAGCAGAGTTGAAATAAAAGAAACAGAAAAAGTTAAAGATCAAACGGCACCTGAAAACTTAGAACTGTCAGCTTCTTTTAGTTTAAGCAAAAACAATTCAGATACTGTTAATAAATTGTTTGAAGAAAAAGGTAAAGATGCTAGCTTTGAAATACTAGAATTACTAAGACCTACTGCTGTAGCTTTAGCAAGAAGATTTAAGAATAGACCGGGTTACGAAGAGCAGTTGCTTGTTGATGAAATAATGACAGGTAAAAGAGGTATGCTAGACGTTATTAACGACTATGCTGCCAAAGTAGCAAAAGGAGAAAAAGTGGGTGATTTATCTTTGTTTTTAAATAATAGTTTTTCTACTAAAACTGGATTTAAAAGATATATTGAAATAGCTGATAGAAACCTAGGTAAAGAGTTTGATCAAAACGTAGACGATTTAGCTGGATTAAAAGACGTTGCTGTTGAAGAAACTACTAAAGAAAAAGAAAAAGTAACCGCAACTAAGCGATTGCCTTCTGAAGTTAAAATGAAACCTGAGTTTGTAGAAAATTTAGGCATTGAAGTAAAAGAAGGTCAAACACCTGAGCAAGCAATACAAGAGGCTTTAAAAACTCAAGTGCTAGATAGCTTTAAAAATGTAGATATTAATAAATATAAAGACTTAAAAACACCTAGATCATTAGCAGAGTTTTACGCTAAGATGCTTGGCATTGAGTCTGAGGCTGGTATAAAAGCTTTAATGATACCTAATAGAAATTTTCCTGCTGGTGAAAAAGCTGCAGCAACTAGAGCTAAGCAATTTATATTAGACAACTTACAAGCTATACACTCTAGAATTAATACACCTGGATTTAAACAAACAAAGGTAGGTAAAGCTTTATTAAATGAAAAAGGCGATTTAAAACCTGGGTCTTTAAAAATACTTAAAGATATAATTTCAGGTAAAAATATAACAGTACAAGGTTATGACGGTAAACCTATAGAGTTTAATCCTCTTGAAAATGGTAAACCAGTTCCTTTATACAGAAGATCTCAACCACTAAAAGTAGTATTAAGTTCTTATTTTAAAAATAATGCTTTAGAATATCTAGAAAGTGATGCTGGTAAGAGAGCCAACTTAGGTGCTAAGTTTAGTAAAGATAAAAAAAGGTTTACAAGTGAAGAGCTTCAAAAAATAAGTAACGAAGGATACAGTGGAAAAGCATTACCACTTACTGACACGCAATACAAATCTTCAACAGGTAAAATAAAAAAAGCTAGAGTTGTTGACGTAAACTCTCCTGAGTATAAAAAAATAGTTAAAGATTTTAAAGCATTTTTTAAGTTTTATCCTGACGGTCAAAGGTATGTAGAACAAAGTATGACAGGAGGTAATAGAAAAGCCTTTGGAACTATATCAATGTTTCAAAAAATATTTGGAATAGCAGACAGAGAAGGCAAGCCTATTAGGCTTGGATATTCTGCTGGTAAAATGTATTTACCTGCAAAAATAGCTAAAAAATTAAGAGACGGTACTCTTCTTGAAGAAAACGAATTTAAACTAAAAGAATTAGAAAATTTTTATTTAAAGGTACAAGAGTTTTTAAAAACAAAGGAAGGTAAAGATTCATATGGAATTTTTGAGCAGTTTGCTAGAGAAAGCTCTAAAGATCAAGGTCATATACATAGATTCATGGCTCCACTTGTTTTTTATCCTATAAATCCTTTAACAGGTAAAGGCGTTTCTGTTAAAATAAAAGAAGAGCATATGGCTCCTGTTAATAAGATAGGGTTGCAATTATTAGCAGCGGCTAGAAGAGGTAATGTTAAGCAGGAGTTTGCTAGAATAAGAGCCACATATGGTCAAGGTGCTTTACGTTGGAATGATGATTTAGCTTTAAGAATGGACTTAACAGCGGATCTTCCTCCTGAATACTATGACAAAGTAGTTAAAGCCTTACGGGAAGGTAAGTTAGATTTTTTACCTCAAGGCACAGCGTCTCTTATTAGATACACTATAGATAATACTATTGATCCGTTTGCTTACGCATTTACTAAAACACAAAAATCTATTGGTGAGTTCTTTGTAGGTAAATCTAAAAAAGTAACAACACCTTTTGAAATATTAGAAAACTCTAAAGTTGTTAATGAGCTAATAACAAAAGTTTTAACAGGAGAAATAACAAGAGAGAGAGCTAAAAAAGATTATCAAGAGCTACAGAAAGTTGTAGATCCAAAAGCTAAGAGTGCAGAGAAAATGAACGATCTAGCATCTAGTTCTTTTAGATTTGACAAAGCCGCTACAAATGAAGCTGTTGTTGAAAACTTAAGAGTAGCTGATGCAGCTTTAGAACTATCAAGATCTTTAAACATTGAAAACGGTAAGCCTGTACCTAAGAAAGAAAAGAAAATTAGAGTGTTTGATTTTGATGATACATTAGCTAGATCTAATAGTAAAGTTTTAGTTGAAATGCCAGGTCGACCTATAGATATAGAAATGCTTGATATTGCAGCTAGAAGAATATTTAAAAAAGAATTTGAAAACAAGCCTAGCTCTAAACAAAGCTTTAAAAATTTAAATGAACAGCAACAAGCTAGAGTTTTAAAAGATTTTCCAAGTGGTGAAACATTTAAAATAAACGCAACAGAGTTTGCTAAAAGAGCTGCTGAATTAGAAAGTAAAGGAGCTAAGTTTGATTTTAGCGAATTTAGTAAAGTTATTGATGGTAAGAAAGGACCTTTGTTTGATGTAGCTAAAACAATAGCAGACAAAAGAGGTACAGAAGATTTATTTGTATTAACAGCTAGACCTCAAGACGCTGCTGGTCCTATAAGAGAGTTTATGAAAGCTTTAGGTATTGATATACCTTTAAGCAACATAACAGGTTTAGCAGATGGTAAACCCAGCGCTAAAGGCCGTTGGATTATGGGTAAAGTTGCTGAAGGTTATAATGATTTTTATTTTGCTGATGATGCTCTTAAAAATGTTCAAGCTGTAAAAGAAGTTTTAGATCAAGCTGATGTTAAAGGAAAAGTGCAACAAGCTAAGTTTAGTAAAGCAAAAACATTTAATACTATAACCAACGAAATGATAGAGGCTAGTAGCGGTATTGAAGCTTTTAAAACTTTCTCTGCTGCTAAAGCTAAAACATTAGGCGAAAACAAAGGTAGGTTTGATTGGCTTACAATGGCTTCATCAGCCGAAGACTTTAAGGGTTTATTATATAAAATGATAGGCAAAGGAAAACAAGGTGAAGCACACTTTCAATTTCTTAAAACAAACCTTATTGATCCTTATAACAGAGCAGAAGACTCTGCTATACAAGCTAAAATATCTGCTGCTAATGATTTTATGGCATTAAAGTCTATGTATAAGACTATACCTACTACACTTAAAAAACAAACTGGTGTGGGTAAATTTACATATCAGCACGCTCTTAGAACTTACATGTGGACTAAGCAAGGTATGTCAATACCTGGTTTATCAAAAGCCGATGCAGCAAAACTAAATAAGTTTGTTACTGATAGCGCCGAGCTTCAAACATTTGCAGATCAATTAATAGTAAGCCAAAAAGGTAAAATGTATCCTGAACCTGGTAAAGACTGGTTAGCTGGTAATTTAACTACAGATATTATAGGTGGCATAAACAAAGTCAACAGAGCAGAATACCAAAAGACTTTTAGAGAAAATGTAGATATTATATTTTCACCTGAAAACTTAAACAAAATGGAAGCTGCTTACGGTACTCGCTGGCGTAAAGCTTTAGAAGATACTCTTCGCAGAATGAAGTCAGGTAGCAATAGACCTATTGGTGGTAGTGAAATAACTAATAAAGTACTAGACTGGACTAATAACTCTGTTGGTGCTGTAATGTTTTTAAACACTAGATCTGCACTACTTCAAACTATATCTGCTGTAAACTTTTTAAATTGGGGTGATAATAATCCTATAGCGGCAGGTAAAGCGTTTGCAAACCAGAAACAATTTTGGGGAGACTTTATGACGCTTATGAACTCTGACTACTTAGTACAGCGTCGTAATGGTCTAAAGATTAACGTAAGTGAATCTGAAATAGCAGATGCTGTTAAAGATTCTAAGAACAAAGTAAATGCAGCTATATCTTATTTACTTAGTAAAGGTTTTGTATTTACTAGATACGCAGATAGTTTTGCTATAGCTTCTGGTGGTTCTACTTTTTATAGAAACAGAATTAAGAAGTATGTTAAAGAAGGTATGGATCAAAAACTTGCAGAACAAAAAGCTTTTGAAGACTTTAAAGACGTTGCAGAAGAAAGTCAACAGTCTAGTGATGCTTCTAAAATTAGTATGCAGCAAGCTTCTGGCGCTGGTCGTGTTATACTTAACTGGGCAAATACACCAATGCAGTATGTTAGAATACAAAAACGGGCTGCTCAAGATCTTATAAACGGCAGAGGTGACTGGAAAACAAATGTTTCTAAAATAGCTTACTATGGTGCTATACAGAATTTAATATTTAATTCACTGCAACAGGCTTTATTTGCTATAGGTTTTGGTAGTGATGAAGATGAAAAAGACCCTAAGTTAAAGGCAAGAAATGAACAAAAAATAACTAGAGTTGCTAACGGTATGATAGATTCTCAGTTAAAAGGGTTAGGTATTGCAGGTAACGCTATGGTTGCTGCTAAAAATACAGTGCTAAAAATAATTGAAGAGTCTGAAAAGAAAAGACCTGAGTATGAAAAAGCCGCAATAGAAGCGCTTAGCTTTTCACCAGCTATTAGTTCTAAGTATAGAAAAATTGTAGGTGGTTTAAAAAGTTTTAGCTGGAACATGGAAGAAATTAAAGAAAAAGGTTTTAGTCTTGATAATCCAGCTTACTTAGCAGGATCACAAATATTTACTGCGTTTACAAATGTACCTTTAGATCGTGTTGTTAAAAAAGTTAACAACATAAGAGGTATTTTAAGCGAACAAACTGCTGCTTGGCAAAAAATAGCATTAGGCGCTGGTTATGGAACATATGATGTTGGTCTTCCTTATTATGGAGGTTGGGATGCTGTAGCAGATCCAACACCTGAGGAAATAGAACAAAAGAAGTTTGATACAATGAAAAAAGATACTAAAACTCAAGAGCAAATAGATATGCTTTTAGATTTAGGTCTTACTAAAAAAGAAATTAAAGCTTTAGGTAAAGAAGATAATAGAGTTAAAAAAATAATTGAACTGCAAAAAGCCAAAAAAGATTCTAAAGTTGTAGTAGATGGTAAAGAGGTTGAAGTCGTAAAACCAAAACAATCAAATGAAGCTAAGCTTAGAAGGCAATTTGATTCTATTAAAGCAGAAAACAAACCGGATCAAGTTAAAACATTAACTAAGTTTGGACTTACTAAAAAACAAATAAGAGATCTTAGATATGAAAAAAACAGAGTTGAAAAGATTTTAGAATTAATGAATAAATAATTATGGCAAAATCACCTATATACAAAAAATTGTCTGCGTCTTGTAAAGCAGCAGCTAAAAGAAAATTTAAAGTATATCCTAGTGCATATGCTAATATCTGGGCTTCTAAGCAACAGAAAAAAGGTAAATGTTAAATGGCTAAAGCATATCGCGGAGTTTTAAAAGCCCGTATAAATAAACTATATGGAGGCGACGTGACGTGCGCTAAAGTTAAAAAATTAAAAGCTAGAAAAGAAGCTACTGGTCGTGACAAACAGTTAGCTAACTGGTTTATAAATATGCAAGACTGTAATGGCAAAAGAAAAAAGACCTGAGTGGAAAGACTCTGACGCTCCTGATGCTGAAGGTAAGTTTAAAGAGCTTAGCTGTAGCGCTTTAGCTGATTGGCTTATTAAGAGTAGAAAAGGCAATAAAAAGAAAATTGTTGGTAGTTTAAATCAACAAATAGTGTTTAACCGCAAACGCAATCCTAGTTACGCTAAAAAAATGAAGTGTGCTAGAAACAAAGCTATGCGTAAATTAGATAAGAAATAATGGCTTACGAACAATCAAAAAAAACACCAATGCTACATTGTGCTGCTACTGTTATGCACTCAAAGCCTTGGAATAAAATGCGTAATAGAACTGCATCTATATCTGGTAGAGGAGATGGTAATAAAGTTGGGCTTGCTCACGCTGAAAAATTAAGAACTTCACCATTTGAAAAAGGTACTAAAGGAGGTGGCACTACCAAAGTATGCTTGCCTATAGCCAAAATACGTAGCATGAGTAAAGAAGAAAGACAAAAGGTTATTAACGCTAAAAAAGCAGCAGCTGCTAAAGGTAAGTACAGAAGGTCTAGCAAAAGCAATGTTAGCGGAACTAGTAGTGGTGGTAGTTTAAAAACATGGTTAGAACAAGACTGGAGACAAGTTGCTAATCCTTCTAAAAAATGTGGAGAACAATGAGTATATCAGATATTAAGCTTTATGCTATGAATGTGGGTACGCTAAGCGTTACTACATTTACACAAATAGAAGATAGTTTAAAAATATTTCTTTTGCTTGTAACTATAGGATATACTATAGCTAAATGGAGAAATATTAAAAAAGAAACTAAAAAATGAAATATTTTACACTTAAAGAGTTTGATTGTCCTGGTAAACCAGGAAGTGGAAGCGTAATGGACGAATGTTTTTTAGAAATGCTAGACAATGCTCGTGAATTATACGGTAAACCTATGCGTGTAAACTCAGGATATAGAACTAAAGAATACAATACTAAAATCGGCGGAGTTAAAAACTCTTCTCATATTCTAGGTCTCGCGGCCGACATAAGCTGTACAAGCTCTAGTGACAGATTCGTTATGCTAAATGCTTTTATGCAAGCAGGTTTCAAAAGAATAGGTGTTGCTAATAGTTTTATACATGTAGATACAGACAAAAATAAATCACAAAATATAATCTGGACATATTAATATGAATTCACCAATTAGAATAACAGAAAAAGCTTATGAAAGATCTAATAGAAAAATGAGATCTGATTATAA
>Ga0160423_10001078_pt1 | contig 22716 bp, 20 predicted proteins | sample CRUFie14St8metaG_FD_108191 | JGI IMG/M metagenome (GOLD analysis project Ga0160423, IMG submission 108191) | Marine microbial communities from the Costa Rica Dome - CRUD Field 142mm St8 metaG | ecosystem: Environmental > Aquatic > Marine > Oceanic > Photic zone | place: Costa Rica: the Eastern...
ACTCACCCGATTCCTGATCTTTCAGGATATATTACTGAAGGGCAGATTGTTATCTCTCGTGAATTACACCAAGCGGGTATCTATCCTCCAATCAACGTATTGCCATCATTATCTCGTTTGATGGGTTCATGTATTGGTGCAAAAACAACTCGTGAAGATCATAAGTCAGTTTCTGACCAGATGTATGCAGCATATGCACAAGGGCGTGAACTGCGTGGTCTTGTAGCGATTGTCGGTGAAGATGCACTGAACGAGCGTGACAAGCAATTGCTTGATTTCTCTGGTGTATTCGAAGACAAGTTCTTGCGACAATCTCGTGATGAGGACCGTTCAATTGATGAGACTCTTGACCTATGTTGGACTTTAATGTCAGACATTGACACTAAGTATCTAGTTCGTCTAGACCAAAAGTGGATCGAGAAGTACCACCCTGATAATAGGGAGTGAACTGTTTTACTTGAAGAAAATAGGAGGTGAAATCACATGGCATTGGATATAACACCAACACGGAGTGAGTTGATTAACCTCAAGCGTCGTATTAAACAAACTAAGAATGGATACAAGTTGCTCAAGATGAAGAGAGACGGACTATTCCATGAGTTCAGAACTCTTCTGTCTGACATGATTAAAGCAAAGAGAGAGTTAACAGAATCCTATGTTTTAGCTAAATCTCGAATTGATTTGGCAAACTCAATAGAAGGGGGGCTGAAAGTTCGTTCTGCCGCTATCGCCAACTCTGCTTGTCCTGAAGTAGAAGTTGAGAGAAGAAACATCATGGGTGTAGTGGTGCCTTCTGTTTCAGGAACTAACCTGAAACAGGCATTCGGAGAGAGATCAATCGGATTCACTGGTTCATCTCCTTACATCGACGAAGCAGCAGATTCCTTCGGCAACCTAATTGAAAGAATGGTCAAGGCTGCGGAAATGGAAGCGACACTAAAGCGTCTTCTCGCTGAAATTGAGGCAACTAAGCGTCGTGTAAACGCTCTTGAGTTTAAGGTTATACCTGAATTAGAAGAGGCTAGAGTTTTCATTCAACTAAGGCTTGAAGAGATGGAAAGGGAAGAAACATTCCGTCTTAAGCGATTCAAGAATAAGTGAAATACACCCGATTCATTCATTGAGGAGGGTTGTACCCCCGAGATTACTGGGAGGCTTACTTAATGTCTGAAGAAGAATTCATCCCTGCGCACAAAGATTCTTGGAATCGACGTGAATTATTGCAGAGGGTACTCTCAAGGCATTGCCATATTCTAGAAGATATAGGTGGGAGGACACCCACTTATCTTGTTGCACAAAAGCAAGGGGAGGATATGCATGAAGCATTGGTTTCGATAAACCAGCACCTCGAACGTTTGGGCTATAGTGCTAGGCTGTATCCGGATGATCCATGGATTTTACAACTTATTCCGGACCCAACTAGACAATGGCCTTCTCCTAGATTCGTAGCCTCTATGTGGATTTTATCTCTGCTTACAACGCTGTTAGCCGGTGAAATGTGGCTTGATGGCGCAAGGCCTGACGATGGTTGGTTCTTTTCAAATGTAACTTTAGATGCATTTGTTGGTTACACTCTACCATTGTTTGGTGCCCTGATATTAGCTTCGATTGTACAAAAACAAGTAGCAGCGAAGAATGGTGTGCATTTACCTCATATGTTCCCCATACCCGGACCTGCAATGGTTTGGTGGCCTTTTGGAATACTTGGATTTGCATCGTTACCTAGAAGCGATGCTCGCTTATGGCCGGACCGCTCATCTCTGGGCAATTCTGCACTATCTGCACCACTTGTGATGATTATACTAGGTATGATCTTCATATTAACCGGATTGAAGTTAACTCCTGATGTAGTTTCGCTTTCGTCTATTCCTCTAGTGGTGGAGTTGCCTCTTGTGATTCAGTTGATTGGTCTAGGTTTAGAAGGTGAGGTTGCCATGCTGCTCAAAACCACATGGGCCCATCCGTTGACCAGAGTTGGAATGACTCTCACATTCATTGGTTGTGTCTCTTTACTTCCTATACCTACTTTCCCCGGGGGTCGAATTCTAATTGCAAGAATGGGTATTCCTGAGGCTAGGTCTGGATCAACTCAGGTCATGCTTTTGCTTGTAGTACTGCTTTTCGCATTTTTGTTTGGAGCTCTTTCTGGCTGGAATATTTGGGTGCCTATTGTCGCTCTGTGCGCATCGCTTTTGATAACTAAAGGAAGTGATCCACGGCTTCCGATAATACTAGACGACTTCAAAGGTTTACCCGATGTAGATCACAAAAGGATTGGTCTGATTTTATTCCTATCATTTATGCTTGCTCTTCCAGCTCAAGTGCCGTTCTTTGAGGATGAGAACTGGGATGTTGACATTGAATGGGAATTTGAAGAAGATAAGTTAGTTGTTAAAGATGGTTGGTTCAATCAAACAATTGTAGTAAGTAATCCTTCACTTATTGTACAGGAATGGGAAATTGCTTATCTTGGCGGGTTATATGGTTCCAGTAAATTAGCAGAGATTAATTGTAATTCAGGTTCCCAAGAAACAGAATTTTCCTGTAAAGGAGAAGTTGATCCTATAGATTCGATAAAATTGGAATTCAGTTTTCAATGGGAAGAGAATTGGAATACTACATCGATGGAATTAACTTGGAAATTTGGTGATGATATAACAACACACAAAGTAGTACCTGATCAGAGTACATACCCTATTGGCGCGTGGAACTTTAATGGTGATTTGGATGACCCTAAATCCTGTATATCATTGAAATCGTCCCAAGACAGTTTCAATGTTTCATCTTTCGCAAATTACGCCACTTGGGATAATTTAGATTCAGAAGGCAATCTTACGTTAGAGGATGATAGCTCTGAAATTTGTGTTGAAGGGCTTTCAGGTGATGATATGTCTTGGCTAAAAGATACAGTTTTCTCTATTGATCAGGTACCATTTAGCGCACCTTATTATTCTGAAAACATGATATCAATTCCCGAAGAAGGTGTGGTGTTGGATAATCGAAACATGATGTTTAGTCAATCGATTTTGGCCCTTGACCACGAAGGCGATTGCTTGGATTTGGGAACCCCTTCCCCCCCGTTATCAATGTCGAATGATACTAGAATTTGGAATATGTCGATAGTTTCAGTAGCTATGAATGATGCGGGTGAATCTAACGATTCTATTCGCTTATTTACTCCAGAATCGTCGGTAATTTCAGAGTGCATTGATCCTTATGCTCCTGAATTATACACAGTTGTTAGAGGGCCGGCTTTGTCTGTTGGTACGGGGGAAAATAAGACACAGAAATGGATTGGTTCTGTTGAAGTTATTGGAAATCAAATTACATTCGAAAACTTTGGCTCTTTGGACGTACCTCTAAACATTGAATTTGATGGTAATGGCCAGCAATGGTCAGTTTCCAACGACGAGGTGCTATCTGCTGGACAAATAACAAATGTTTCTGTTACATCTCCAAACTCAGGAGTTTCTTTCTCTTGGTTAGAATTGAAAGATGAAGAAGTAATTCTCCACTTGGTAAATCACGAGGTGTGACCATGCGCATCGCTATACTAGGTGCCGGTTCAATCGGTTGCCTTGTCGCAGCCAAACTAGTAGAAGCTGGTCATGATGTTTTAGTTCACGCTCGTGGAGAACACGGGGCCATGTTAGCGGTTTCAGGGTTGAAAGTAACCGGGTTATGGAATTATTCTATTGACCCTGAACGCTGAACTGTAAGCCTTGATGAGGCAGGTATCCACCCTAATCTCGAGAAATCATTCGATCAAGCAATAATCACTAGCAAGTCCAAAGATACTCATCGATTGTGTCAAATTGCGGTTAAGTTAACCGATGGTCCAGTTTTGTCTTTACAAAATGGACTGGGTAACCAAGAGATTCTTCATAGTCACGTATTTGAAAATTCAGCGGTTGGTGTAACAACCAACGCAGTGAAGAAAATACAACCGGGGCATATCGAATGGGTAGGAAAGGGAAATCTGGTTGTTGGTGGTTCAAAGGGAGAAATTTTCGCTGACACTTTACAGCCTCTTTCAGCTGAATACAGTGGTGACGTTTCGTCGATTATATGGAACAAATTACTGCTAAATGTTGCGATTAATCCTATTGCAGCGATTTGCGGAGTTCTGAACGGAAAACTTAGGTCTGAGCCGTTGCTTTCTCAATGCGAGTCAACAATGTTAGAGGCAGCGAGAGTTGCTAGGCTAATGGGAATCTCAGTCCTAGATGATCATCAATTAATTCATAATCTTCACTCCGTGTTGGAATCTACTGCTGAAAATGAGTGCTCTATGTTGGCAGATGTGAAAGCAGGTAGAGAAACAGAAATCGACGTGCTATGTGGTCAAGTGGTAGCTAGAGGTGAAAAGTTGGGAATACCAACTCCCTTGAATTCTATGCTTTTATCTCAAATAAAGTCTCTCAGATGAGGTCTTTGTTCCAATGTAATCCTCGGTTTTCTTTTCGATCTAAAGCATCCTCAGTGATGTGTGTGGCGACTAAAATAAGGTTCCTCAATTCTATTAATTCACGCGTAGGTGTACTTCTTTGCCAAATCAAATCTACCTCATTTGAAAGTAAAATTAGCATTCTTTTTGCTCTTTCCAAGCGATTGAAACTTCTTACTATTCCAACATCATCTGTCATGGTCTTTTTCAGGGTTTCCAAATCACGGACCAAGGGAGCGTGTTCCTCAAGGTCCTGCATACCCTCGGCCCTCCATTCAGGGACTTTCTCGAGATTACTTGTGGGGTTTGAAATAAAATGTTCAGATGCTTTATTTGCAAACACAACTGCTTCCAGTAAACTGTTTGATGCTAGACGGTTGGCACCATGCATCCCGGTGCATGCTACTTCTCCAATCGCATAGAGGCCTGGGATTGCTTCCCCAGTTCCCATCAACACCCTTCCATCAATGTCTACGTCCAGTCCTCCAACCATGTAGTGTGCAGCAGGAGCTACTGGCAATGCATCCTTGCCCAATGAGAGATCTAATTCGTTTAACCTAGATTCTATTGTTGGGAAATGGTTGTGTAATTTAGAAGTATCAAGATGATCGGTCACCAGCCATACATTATCAGCCCCAGTGATTTTCATTCGCTGATCGCAAGCTCTTGCTACGACGTCTCTGGTAGCTAGACTTCCTTTAGGTGAGAATTCAAGTGTGAAGGAGAAAGTGTCTGGTTCAAGGTTGCTCATTCTATAGGACTCCAATCCATTGGAATCTAGCAATACTCCACCTTCTCCCCTTAGGGCTTCTGTAATCAAGAATGGCTTCTTATTTTGGGCCATTAATGCGGTAGGGTGGAATTGAAAAAACGCCATATCTCTACTTGAAGCACCTGCTCTAACAGCCATCGCTAATCCATCTCCTGTTGCAACAGATGGGTTAGTGGTTCTCTCCCACAATTGCCCGCAGCCCCCTGTGGCGATTAACACTGCATCAGCAGCAATCGCTTCCATTTTGCCAGAATCTAAGCACAAGCACCAAATTCCTTTGATACCTTCTTTTGGACTTCTGTGTAATTTCTGTATTAAATCAACACCTAGCGTATGAGGTCGCATTGTGATGTTTTTGCTTTTTGCGACAGCTTCATTCAAAGCCCTCTCGATTTCAGCACCTGTCGCATCTTTTGCGTGGAGGATTCTTCTTGCAGTGTGCCCTCCTTCCTTAACATAATGGAAATCTGTCCCGTCTTTTTCGAAATTAACTCCTGCTGCCAACAAATCTCTAATTCTATCTCCAGCCTCTTCCACTACACATCGAACTATTTTTTCATTGCAAAGTCCATCTCCGCAGGATAGAGTGTCTGAGATATGAGATTCCATACCCTCTCCATCAGTTTTGTCCAAGATTCCAGCAATTCCTCCCTGTGCCCAATTGGTTGAGGAATCTTCGGGCCTTTGTTTTGTGATAATGGTTACTTGATGTCCAGCCTTATCTAATCTTAATGCAGCGAAAAGGCCGGCTATTCCGCTACCGATTATGACCACTTTGGACATTGCCTTCGTTTGCCGGTGTAGCCTTCCACATTCAAATGTGACTCATAGATATGTGCGACATCAATAAGGGGTTTGGCTTACAGGCCAGCCCATGGGCCTGATGAAAAAGTTGGCAGCACTCATCGGCCTTGGACTAATAGCAATCTCTGTTGCAAACGTAGAGTTAGGTGTCCTAATGGGTTTGGACCCTCCTCAAAAAGTAATTCTTTCTAGACTTGCAGATCCGGGATGTAACTCTGAAGAAATTCAAGATGATTTAGACGCAGGCGAGGTAAATGAATGTGTAACGACTCTTGGGGTTTGGGATGCTCCTGATTTATTGTTATTAGCGGAAGGTTGCATACTGTTCCTGACATCATTTATGAGGTGGCCAAGAAAGGGTCGCTGGGCAGTTAGAATTAGAAAGCTTGCAGTCATAACGGGAGTTCTTCTTTGTGGAATAGCATTGGCTGATAGGTTAAATCAATTGCCAGGGACTTCTTCAGATGATCTAGCCTCTTTGTTGCCATTCCCAGCTCCTGGAGTAGCAGTCCAAATTGGATTATTTGCATTGGGAATATTTCTTATTAGGGGTCCAAAATACAAAATTGAGGCTGAAAGTAAAAAGTCCAAAGAAAGTAGAAGAGACTACTCTATTCAGGAAATGGATTTTGCATACAAGAGCGGGGGGAACCTTGGTTCATTGACCAAATCCGGAAAAATGAAAGGTATTGCAAAATACAAAACTGTAGGCGACCTTTGGGGTCATCAAGGACTTTCTCAGTATGAAGATGCATTCGAAGGCGGAATGCGTGATAATTTCAATATCGGGGTTGGAAGGACATGTCATCTCTGTAATGGTGAAGGATGTCCGGGTTGTTCGAATACTGGTATGCTGTCTTGAAAGGGGCACGTCGGCATTTTTTACGACCTACAAGAAAGGCCTTCTCGCGAGCGCGAGACGAGTAACCTTCAAAACCCCCCCCGCCTCCTTGGAGGTTTAAGGTCGAGGTTTCAGTACCTTGATTTAGAGGGGATAGGATGTATCTAAAGTCACTTGAAGTTGAGAATTTCAAATCCTTTAAGGGAGAAGCAACCATTCCTTTCGATCGTGGATTTACTGCAATAAATGGGCCGAATGGTTCTGGAAAATCGAATTGCGGCGATGCTGTTCAGTTCGTTCTTGGTGCAAGGTCTGCTAAGGTTTTGCGGGCTCAAAATTCCAAAGATTTGATTTTCAATGGTGGCAAATCAAATCGCCCTGCAAGAAATGCGAAAGTAACTCTTGTGTTTGCAAATCCTACTTTGACAAATGGACGAAGACGCCTACCAATAGACTCAGATGAAGTAAGAATGACGAGAGAGGTTAGGCTTACAAAATCAAACAACACAGTTTCCACTTATCTTCTGAATGGTGAAGAAAGCAATCAGAAAGCGTTCCATAGGATACTCGGTCAAGCAAATGCAAGACCAGACGGCTACAACATAGTATTGCAGGGAGACGTAACAAGACTCTCTAGTATGACTGCAATGGAAAGAAGGAAAGTTTTGGATTCTGTCGCAGGAGTCACATCTTATGACGATGAAATAAGAAAGGCTGAGAGGCAGAAAGGTCAGGTCGAAGACTATATCGAAAGAATTGCTCTTGTAGAAGGTGAGCAAAAAGACCAGCTAAAGAAACTTGAGAAAGAAAAAGCGGTTGCTGAACGTGCTAGAGAAACCAAAGAAGAATTTGATGCAGCACACGTTATTCTACAACAATCCCGTCATCTGTCTTCCAAGGCTGAGATAAAGCACCATGCGGATGAAAGAACTAGGTACCTTAGTGAGGCCGCGGAGCTTGAATCCAAAGTTAAGGATGCGGAAATAATCTTACTATCCTTAGATGATAGAATCGGCGAGTTGCAAACGCAAATTTCAGAAGCCATGGGAGGTGACAAGGGAGGATTAAACGCTCAAATCGGAGAATTGCAGGTATCTCTTGCCCTAAAGAAAGATCATATTGAAGAGGCTCAGTCATCTGATGAAGAAGCCATAGTTTTGTTAGCCGAACTCGAAGAGCAAATTACTGCAGCGAAAAATGATTTACACTCGCACGAATCAAACCTCATTTCTGCTAAAGAAGCACTTGATGCTAGCAAGAAAGCATTTGCAGAGACCGAAGCTATAGAATCTGAAATAAGACAATCATTGGAAAATTCGGGTACTGAAAACGCAACATTGTCTAGGGCTTTATCTAAAGCAAACGAATTACTCGATTCCTGTAGAGAATCTGTGACTGAAGCAAAAGTAGAAGCGGAAAAGGTGGCGAACCAAGCAGATATGATTGCAGAGCAGCTTTCCACAGCTGAAGAGTCGGTTGAAGACGCTAGACTCGCATATGACGATTTACAACTTCAATTAGAAGAACTAGAAGACTCGAATCCTGAAAATGATAGGACTGCATTAGGCGAAGAGCTGCGCAAGGCGCAATCTGCTGAGAAGAAGTTAATCGATGAATCTACTGCTGTTAGCAATCGGTTACAAGATGCTGAAAGAAAGTTAGCCGCAGCTCGAACAGAGTTAGACAGGCGTTCTGGAAGCAACGGTATGGCGCCCGGTGCAGCAGCAGTCATGGCTGCCAGAGACCGTGGGGAATTGAAAGGAATAATCGGTACAATCTCCGAATTATGTGCTCCAAAAGATGCTTCCCATGCTGACGCTTTGGCAACTGCAGTGGGCGGTGGTATGAACTCAGTTGTAGTGGAAAATGATCAAATGGCAGCAGAAGCAATGGCATTACTCAAGAGTAGAAATTTGGGAAGAGCAACATTCTTGCCACTAAATAAGATGCAAGCTAATCGGGCATCTGGGAAAGCAGCAATGTCTGTGAATAAACCAGGAGTTCTTGGTTTCGCTCATGAATTGCTTGATTATGATCCAAGAATCGCAACAGCTGTCGCCTATGCATTGAGAAATACATTGGTGGTCGACAATATTGGTACTGCACGACGACTTATGGGTGGAGTAAGACTTGTCACTCTAGGAGGGGAAATAACTGAACCTGGTGGAGCAATGATTGGCGGAAGCAAGCAGAAGATGAAGACAGGATTCGGCGGCAAAATACACGGCGCCGGAGAAGTTGAGAAGTTAGTCAGCGAGGTCGACCGCCTTTCCATAATGGCTCAAACTGTGTCTGCTGCACTAAGTCAAGCCAGAACCAAACAAAATGAAATCCGTGGTAGAATAAATTCTCTAGCCGAGGATGACCAATCAATCAAGGCTGGTACGCTGAAAGCAGAGGCGGATCTGGCAACCAAAGCTCTCGACAAAGCAAAAGGACTTGCGAGTGAATTACAGAGGCGATTGTCTAATCTTGAATCTGATCATGTTGGTAAGGTGCAAATGTTGGAGAATGCGAAGGCGCGCCTGGTTGAGGCAGAGGCTGCTAGAGATGATGCAGCAGATGAGTTAAGAAACTCAAGCCCGGATGGAATCCGCCAAAGATTACTAGATGCTCAAACTATGAGGGTTGAAGCGGAAGGAGCTGCTAATAAGGCACAAGTTATCCTCGATAGCGGCAAAGAGAAAGGTGATTTGTTAGAGGAGAGGTTGGATAGCCTGACTTCGAGAGCTGACGAAATCCAATGTGAAATGGCAGTTAGAGAAAAGTCTCTGAAGGAATGGAATGAGTCTATAGAAAAAGAATCAAAGCTCCTGCGAGAAAAAGAAGCAGAACGCTCATCATTACTAGAAGAGCACGAAGAACTCGATAATGAGAGAAAGGAATTGGTTGAAGAGAGAGCGGAAGTAAAGGCAAATGCCAATCAAAAAGCAAACTCTGCAATCAACTGCCGTTCGATGGCACAAGATATCGAAAATAGTCTAGCAGTTAGACAACAAAATCTTACCGATTTACTAGCAGAAATGGCTGCAGAATCAATTCCTGTAGCAGATGATGATGCTGATTTGCCCAATGTAGGCGATGCCCAGAAGGCAGTTAATAACTTGAGAAGGAAATTGGATAAATTCGGCGACTTCAATATGCTTGCAATCGAACAATATGATGCCTGTAAATCACGTCTAGATGAGATGAAGGATGATTTCAAGACCCTACAATCTAGAAGAAAGCGACTTATCGATATAACTGACAAATTAGAAAGTCAAAGGAAAAAGAGACTCCTCGCAACACTCAAAGAAGTAAATGAAAACTTCAAGGTGGTTTACAATCGATTATCGAATGGTGGGCGAGGTGAATTATTCCTTGAAAATCCGGATGAACCATTCAAAGGAGGTCTCGATATGTGGGCCCAACCACGTGGTAAATCCAACAAATCCAGATTACAAGGCTTGTCAGGCGGAGAGAAATCTATGGCCTCATTATCATTGATTTTTGCTATCCAGGATCACGATCCAAGCCCATTCTATTACTTTGATGAAGTGGATCAAAATTTAGACGTGCCCAATTCTAAGTTAATTGCAACTGAGTGTCGAAATAGAAGCGAAGCTGCCCAATTCATTATGGTAACGCTCCGCAAGGTTTCATTGGAATTAGCAGACCATCACATTGGAATTACTCACGGTGGAGATGGTTGTTCTCGTAGAATAGTCGATTTCGATAGAGAGCGAGCAATCGAACTGGGAGCTCAGGCAGAGAAAGAGGCTACTGAAGCATCTGATAAGAATCATTCAAGAATCGAAGAAGCAAGAATTATTGCAGAAGAAATGCCAGAGGTTCCAGATTCATTACCGGCTCCAAAGAGTTTGGGTGGATTGCTCAATCATATCAAGGAAGAAGAAGAATCAGCAGAATCCACTGGTTTTGAGGCATTATCTGAAAGGGCAGATGAATTGTCTGAGGAAATTGAAGAACGTCAAAAATTAGTTTCCGAATTACTGGCAGAGGATAACATGGAAATCGTTGATGACACTGAGGGTGAACAGGAGGTTTGAGAATGCAGCAAGCAGTTCTTGATGATTGGTTCCTCCGCCAGGATATATTGGACCAATTGATGAGTCAAGACGAAGAAGCTAGTGAGGCTGAAAGGTACGCTGACAGGATAATGCGCATAGCGCAAGAGGATAGTGCCGAGCACCAGGTTCTTAGTGATCCTTTCGACCGATCTGTGGCATTGGTTCTTTCTCTTGTTAAAGAAGAGGGAATGGATCCTTGGAATATCGACTTATCCGCATTTCTCAAATTGTTTACTCAAAGAGTAAGGAAGGAATCATCAGGGCTTGATTTACCGGCCTGTGGAAGGTTGATTCGTATGTCATGGGAGGTTTTGAATCAACAAGCATCGACGTTATTTGACAGAGTTATTGCAATGGACGTTGAGGAAGAAGAAGATTTCTTTGATTTTGGCTGGGAAGCAGAATACGATGATGAAGAATTCATTTTCACCACTACAGTTTTAGAAGGCGCTGCAGACCACCATTTACCGTCTTTATTTGGTGAAAGAATGAGGCGTGATGAGGGTCGTCCTTCTACACTTGGTGAATTATTATCTGCCCTGAAAGAAGCCTGCGATGAAGCTGAAGTTCTGAAAGCTAAGGAAGAATACAGAAAGGCCCATGCTGAAGAACTGAAGAATATGCTCGATAACGTTGGCTCCCGGATGCATAATGAGGATATGGAAGGAGATATCAGAAGATGCTGGGCAGCAATGCGTAAAGTTACAACAAGATTGGGTCAAGCAAAGGTTCCTGTAAATGATGTAACTTTGGAATTAGAAAAGATACTCTTGGAAACTTACGGAGAAATTCCAGAAGGTTACACGGTAGAATCAAAAATAACATCATTTGTTGCAGGCTTGTTCCTAACACATAGAGGATACGCATGGATTAGTCAAGAGGGCCCAGAGGATCCAATTATGCTAGAGGATAGATGGCCAGATGCCCAATCATTTGAGGATGCAAGCATTATGGCTGAAAAATTAATCGAAGATGATTATGAATCAATGAAGGAAGACGAAACAGAATCAATGCGTCATGCTGTCCGCCTAGCTCAAAGAGCCCAAGAGGCTGCAGAAGAGGAAATGCAGCGGCAAAGGGAAGAAGAGATGGCAAAGCTAGCAGAAGAATCTGAATCAGAAGATCCTAGTGACTGGCTAGTTGAGTAAGGAGTAGTTTACATGTCGGAAATACCACTTGAAACTTTACTAGAGGCAACACTCTTCAGTGCTGGTCGTTCTCTAAATTTAACCGAGCTATCTGAGAATTTAGGTTACGAGGAAGACGAAATATTAGAATCGATGAAAAATCTTCAATCCACGATAAAGAGGCGACGGGGTGGCGGGATACAGGTTGTTGAAATCGGAGGCAAATGGGCTATGGAAGTGAAGCCTGGAATTGCAGAACACCTGCCTAAAGAGACAAAGTCTGAATTGCCTCCAAAGTTGCTGAAGGCCGCTGCATTAATCGCATATCACCAACCAATGCCTCAATCGAGGCTGGTTGAATTGTTGGGTCAACGTGCTTATGATCACATTCGAGAATTAGCTCAAGCTGGTCTCATTGGGCGTAGAAGAGATGGAAATACTCGAAGGTTGACTACAACTCGAAGGTTTTCAGAAATGTTTGGATGCCCTCATACTGATAGAAAGAAAGTGAAAGCTTGGTTCAGGGAGATGGTTACTACATCCGGTTTGCTCGACGGTATGGAGGGTAAGTTAGCATTACGCGATGAGTCTGATGGTGGCGGCGTGCAAACAACTCTCGATATAACTGAGGAAGAGTGATTACTAATTCCTTATTGATTCTAGGGTTTGTTTAACCAGTTGTTGAGTCACAGGACCGCTTTGTGAATTTACTAAATTAGCAACGATCTCTACTTCTTCTCCTTTAGCTCCTGCACTCACAGCCATATTTCTGGCGTGAAGTTTCATGTGCCCGGCCTGGATTCCACTCGTTGCCAATGCACGCATGGCTCCAAGATTTTGAGCAATTCCTGCAGCAGCCATAATTCCAGCTAGTTCTTGTGCTGATTGGACTCCTAAAATCGAAAGGTTGGCTCTAGCAGCAGGGTGTACTTTTGATGCACCACCTACAATTCCAACGGCCATTGGGGTTTCAATAGTGCCAACGAGGTTCCCCTCATCGTCCCTTTTCCATCTGGTCATTGATGTGTAATTTCCTGTTTCCACGGCAGCCCATGCGTGGCAACCGGCCTCAATTGCTCTCCAATCTTGCCCACATGCTAATGCTATCGCACTGATTGCATTCATTATTCCCTTATTGTGAGTTGTTGCTCGATATGGATCAGCCATTGCAAAATTGTGCGCTTCTAGTATTCCTGTAATTATTTTGGACCCATTTTCTCTGCTTCCATCGTCAGATAATTCTTCAGGAGTGAAAGTTGCTTCTACCTTGGCTAATCTATGAGTTGCTAGATTTGAAAGAATTCGCAAGTGTACTCTTCCATTAGTTATTTCCTCGATTTTACCGCTCACTAATTCAGCCATTGTATTAACTGCATTAGCTCCCATTGCGTCCCTTGTATCGACCAATAAGTGAACAACTAGTATCTTGCCAGAAATGGTATCTAGGGTTCTAACAACTATGTCTTTGCACCCTCCGCCTAACTTGATCATTGTTGATGGTAATGAGTTGCACATCGCCATTAATTCATACTTAGCGGTCAGAACAGATTCTGCGGCTTCTTCGACATTTTCTATGTCGAGGACTTGTATTTGAGCAATCATAATTGGGTCATCATTATCGGTTTTGAAACCGCCTTTGACAAGACATCTTTTTGCCATATTGCTAGCTGCAGCAATGATACTGGACTCTTCAACACAGAAGGGGATTAGGTAGGATTTACCGTCTATTAGGAAATTAGTAGCAATGCCAACGGGTAAGGACATAGTTCCGATTACATTTTCTATCATTCTATCCGCAGCTTCTTCATCTAATTCCCCGGTCTTTGAAAGGGCAGATACTTCTTCAGCCGTTAAATTCGCCAATTTAGCTATCATGGCTCTACGCTCTTCAACAGATAATTTGTAGAATCCAGAAAGCCTGCTGTCATCTACTGGCATGGTGGTTGTCCCCGCTTGTGCTAGTAGGGTCTCCTTGATGAATAAACCGACGATTAACGCTTTCTCTAACGCGTTAACCATGCGTTAACTACGTGTTAATTAAACATAATAATCTCATCCCGTGTAAAATTTAACGCGTACTAACGTGGCTCTAGAGATGGTGAAACATGTGAAACATCATATACTCGATAAGTTTCAATAAACCCATGAGTGAAGATATGCCGATTTTAGGGATTCCTGCATTGAGAGAAAACCCATTCAAAGCTCGGCCATTAGAAAAAGGCCAATCAAATCTGTTGATTGGTAGAGATGAAGTAAGCGCAAGATGGACACGTTTCATCAAGGCAAGAAATGCTCGAATGATTTTATTGATAGGAGAGAGTGGTTCTGGGCGCTCATCTTTGATGAGATGTGTGTCAGAAGAAACTAGTAAAAGTGTACACCTCGATATGTTTCCAACCTCAGACCATGCACACAAGATCCTTCATGAGATCTATGTCTCACTTATTGGATTTGATGTCCCCTCTAGCTCGCAAGAACTTGTATCCCGGTTGGTAAATGAAACAGAGAATATCGAAGGACCCTTGCCATTAATCTCTCTAGATTATTCAAACGTCGATGGTAAACAATTGTCTGAAACTCTGGCAACCTTAACAGCACCTCTTGAGAGGCTAAATGCATTAGTTGTGGTCGTCTTATCTACCGAACAAAGAGCTCAATGGCCAAATAATCTGGTTAACAGGTTTGATCATGCAGACGTTATTTCTTCTCTTGAAAGAGATGAAGTGAGAAAATTATGTGAAACTAGAATATCAACTGCTTCAAAATTATCATGGGATATGCCAGAGCAATCTCTTGATTATTTGTTTGAACAAACCTCGGGTTCACCAACTAAAGTAATGAGAATGATGCGTGATGCAGTAGATTATGAAAGAGCAAATCCTAGAGAGATAAAGTATGATATTCCACAAGATGAAATTACTCATGAATTAGTTGAGGAAGATAAAGATACAGAACCCAATATCTCTGATGATGAAGTAAGTGTCTCATTTGATTTGGACTTGGATGAATTGGAAAAAGAACCTGAGGTTACCTATTTCGAAGCAGATGAGACAAGCTCTTTACCTTCTAGGGGTCCATTTAGAGCATTAGCTGCCCGTAATCGCATTAACAAGCAGGTAGCACCTCCATTCGACAAAAACAAAGCCGCAAAGCAGGCGAGAGAACCTGAAGGAGTAGATGCAAACAAACTGTGGATAGCCAACGAACCTGATGCTATGCTGGTTCAAGAAGTGGATGACGATCCATTCGATGAACCAGATAATTACTTTGAAGAAGAGCCTACATACACCGCCGAAGAAAAACAAATACCATCCAGTAATGATGTTGAGGGTTTATTCGGCCAACTCCTAAGTGCATTAAATGTCCCCGATGGTCTTAGTATAGCAGATCTGCTAGCTGCTATGCGCAGACCAACTATCGGCCAAAAGGAAAGTAATCCTCTGGATGTTTACACGCTTCGTAACTTATCGAAGAACGAAGCAATCCTGGTTGAGGTTGCCTCTAGCCGAGATTTTTCACCTTCAGATGAAAGGTTACAAGACCGTCTAAGTGTCCTCAGGCCTAGAATGTCGCAGATGTGTAATCGACTCTATAGAGCGGGAATTCTATCTGTGCAGCAAAGAGGCCGCTCACGAATGTACAAGTTAACAAATGATGCAAGAGCTCAATTAGTGGCGTGGGGAATGATGGAGGCGAGCATATGAGTTGGGCTGTTTCTAAGTCTTGGCAAGCACCTGACCTGATTTCAACGTCATGCAGCGTGGGTAGCGACATTCTAATTTCGTGTGGATTAGATTTGATTCTCTTGGATGAGGAGACAAACCAAAGATGGCGTAGGTCCCTACCATTTAGGGTTCATTCAGCAGCACATGATTCAGGAAAAATCGGCGTTCTATGTGGTCATGGGTTCCATCTATTACGGGTAAGCGATGGATCACAAATTGATGAAGGACGTTCAACAACCGGTGGGTTCAGTGACATCTTAACACGGCCTGGTGGAGGATGGGTACTTTCATGCCGCAAAGGTCAGCTGCACGTTTTCAATCAAGAAGGACGTGGTTTGAAACGTTTAGACGTGGGGGGAGTTCGAAGATTGATAGGTTGGTTCGATAGAGAACACCTAATGTGGCAAGACGAGAATGGAAAACTAAGATGTGCTAGATTAGCAAATGAAGATTCTCAACGATTACTTGAGGATAGAGTTTGGTCTTGGGTAAGTAGAATGACAGGAGGAAGGATACTTTTGCAATCTGCAGATGGAATGCTTTGGGAAGGAACGCCACACCCATACGGATGGGATAGTCTAGAAACAATCGATACGAGGTCCCTTGAACCACTAGCAGCACATAGGGCTGGTGATGGATGGTGGGTTTTGTCGATCGAGGGTGGTATTTACTGTATGAGTGAAGACATAGCTGTCGAGTCAGGGAATGCTGACTTAGGTGATTTCCTAATTGGTTTAGCCGCTGATACAATGGCTACAGTCAGCCGAAATGGTCTAGTTAGAATTTGGCGCTCACCAGAATTGGTACAATTGCGAAGAGTGGAAATGCAGAAGATGGTTGCAGAGGCAAAAGTAGCAAGTGATTGGGAAGAAAGGCGTAGAATATTCAAGAGAGCTTGTGATGCAGAGGATGAAGGTAGGATTTCTCTAGCAATTGATTTGTATGAATCATTGGGTCGCACATCAGATGTAAATCGCTTGCTTGCAAGGCAAAGAGGTGATTAGTTGCTAAGCGATAAAGTAACTGAAGAGAAATTGAATCACTATCTTGGTTTGACCAAAAGAGCCCGCGAAAAGGCAACACCAATACCTGTTCAAGGTTCACCTGAACACGATCAACTCACGGTTTTGTTACGTATGGCTGATGATTATGCTAGTGATGCTAAACATTTCATGGATAACGGAGATTACGTTCGTGCATTTGGTGCAATCAATTACGCACATGCATGGATAGATGCAGGTGTTAAGTTAAGGCTTTTAGATGGTCATGGTGATGACAACTTGTTCACACTACCGTGATTTTAGGCAGCGTTTGTTAATTTGGAAAGCAGCATTAATTGGTTCTCCATTAGCTTAATTTTTTGGTTAGCATCTTTTTTGAATGGTAAAATTGCTTCTTCAAGAGGAACTGATAGTTCGTAAATGTGAGAAGGTCTGCCTCTACCGTTCTTTGAGGATGTTACTACGCTTAAAATTCCGAGATTGCTCAATTTACTTATTGCGATTGAAACATCGGGTTGTCTCAAATTGCAGTTTTTTTGCAGTTCAATCGATTTTGACGGACCATGAGTGTGTAAACACATCAGAGTCTTTGCAGTATTGGATTCAACTCCGAGTGAGATTAACAATCCAACTATTGCTTTTGAAGTGGCAATCACGTTGTAATTCTGACTGCCTCCACTGGTCAGATCTTCAACAGCCATAATTCGGAATAAATTAACGGAGTATATGAATTATCCACCGGCATTAGTCATTCTACCAACCTAAGGTGAGACCTACCGCTAACTTCAACCCAGGATGAGTTAGATTGTGATAATCTCCTTTTTAATTCAGTATCTACTGTAAGTATAGGCCAACCGTTTTCTATTGCTAAGGCATGTAATTGGTCATCAGTGTGTTTTCCAGACTTTTCAGGAATTTCACACATCATGGCCTTTGTCTCCAGAATTGAAACTAGTAATTTTGGATTGTTTAGAGATTTTAACTCGGAAATAACGTTCGGTACAATCGCAAGCTCTTTTGTACCGCAGCACTCCATCAATGCCAAATCGATGTTAATACCAGCTTCAATGACTGCGACCCAGCCGCAGGCATCAACCAATATCCTGTGCATATGCCTCACTCGATTGTTCCGTGCCCAATCAATCTCCAACGAGATCCCACTCTTCTAGAAAGTGAGATTCTTTGTCCACTATCTGCACATATTGGAAGCCTTAGTGTTAATGTTGCTTTACCTTTCTTGACGTTGGATACAACGCCTACACTAGTAGCGGTTGCAACGTTTACCATTAGCATTTCATTCGATCGCAGTGGCATTATTTGCGATGCATCTTCTCCTTCCCCTGCAACCATATTTTTCATCAGTTTAACTGAGATATCTACGGTTTCTCTAACCTCGGGCAAGTCTCCAACTTTTGCAACAACTTGTCCTGACAAGTTGTCTGCCGTGGTAATTGCAGGGTCTAATGGTGTGGCCATCCCACACAGGCCTCCAGCATGCATGTTTCCAAGATTTAGTCCTCCCCCCTGCATGCTGATGACCTTGGATTTAATCGGCTCGTAATGAGTCTTATTTCCTTTCTGAATTCTTCTTCCGGGACCAATTTCGATCTCATCGTCAACGTTGAATTCTCCTTCAACGATACTTCCTCCAATTACTCCGCCTTTCAGTTTGGTTGGCCTAGTACCTGGTTTGTTAATGTCAAATGAGCGGGCTACATGCATAATTGCTCTCTTGTCCTTGGTACGGTCTGGAGTTGGGATAGTAGCCTCTATCGCTTGAATTAGAATATCGAGATTAACATCGTGATGCGCAGATACTGGAATAATAGGAGAATTTTCTGCAATAGTTCCTTCGAGGAATGTTTTAATCTCCTTATGGGATTCTATTGCCCTTTCCCTTGTAACTAGATCAATCTTATTCTGAACTACGACTATGTTCTCAATACCTGCGATTTCCAATGCCATAAGGTGCTCACGAGTTTGAGGCTGTGGGCATGTCTCATTCGCTGCAACCATTAGCATAGCACCATCCATGATACTGGCTCCTGTGATCATTATCGCCATCAGAGTCTCGTGGCCAGGTGCATCTACAAAGGAAACAACTCTCTCTAATTCTGTCACGTCGTCTTTGCCGCCATCGGGTCTTTTGCCAGTAGCGTAAAACTCGCCTTTGTCAGTTTTGTAAAATGCTGTGTCAGCGTAACCCAATTTAATCGAAATTCCACGCTTCCTTTCTTCTGAATGTGTGTCAGTCCAAACCCCAGACAAGGCCTGTGTTAGGGTTGTTTTACCGTGATCCACGTGACCGACAAGACCAATGTTGACTTCAGGTTGTGCGGGAAGCTTCCTTGCCATGCTTCCCATTCCTCCAGTACCTCAAGATCAGCCTCGCGGCTTCACTCACTGCTCTCCTCTTCAGCTCCGAGGATGTCTGAGAGGCTTTTGTTTGCAGCCTCTACAACTTTGAGATTGATTTGACGGGTATCTTGAGTGATTGTGTTTCCACGGAAGTTACGCCTCTTGCGCATTCCATCTGGCTTGTAGCGGAATCTCTTCTTCTCTCCACCTTTTGCCTTGTGAACTAGATTGTGTCCCTTGAAACCAGTTGATGCGGTGACCAAAACAGATTGACGAGTGCCACCATCTAAGTCAGAGCGCATTGGAGTTCCAGTCTTGTCAGATCCTCCAGTGATTTCCAGTTTGTAGCCGGCTAGAGTTTTTTCACCCTCTCCCACGAAGATGCCGTCGACCATGTCGCCGATCTTCTTACCAAGGAATTGAGATAAGTTGTTACCACTAACAGTTAGGTTGTAGGAGCGTCCTCCGTTGTCTGGATTTGTGTCATTGACGACTGCGACGTAAGTAGTGTCTGCCATGTTATCAACTCTTGAGCAGCCTGCCGACATGGGACGGGTATTTAGGCCCTTTGTGCGATATAAAGTAGGTAATCAGCGACGTAGTCGCCCTGGAATCAGTGTTTCGAGCCTTCTTTCAACATCACTAGGAAGCATATGCGGCATAGAAATATGTTGGGTCCTACCCCTTCCTATTTCTGATTTGGAGGTTCTAGTGACGATTATATCTTCTTGAGCTAGACGCTTGAGATGCTTCCATAGCGTAGTATGTCCTTTAGGAGACTGGCCGTACTCCTCGCACACAACATGGTACAGTTTTTCAGATTCGCCGCTAGTTACTTTCTCTTCTTTCTTCAATCTGCGGCAAAGCCCTAGAAGAATCATCATTGCATGTGGAGGGAGATTTTCCAAATTCATAGAGTCAACATTCGTGGGCATTGTCACTACGGTCCTCTGAACATCTTTCGCTTCTATAATTGAACGGCCTGCAGCCTCAGCACGCTTAGCAGCACCCTCAAGTAACTCGATTGCTTGTCTAGCATCTCCAGATGGTGCAGCTGCTTGAGCAATTAAATTCAATATTTCATCAGGACATGTTCCAGTTACCAATCCCAGAACCATTCTCTGCTCGAGAATTTTTGTCAGACCTTTTTCATCGTAAGGAGGAACTCTGACATGATTAGACCTGCCTACTCTGGAAATCACTGCATTTTCTAATAAGTCCAGGATCTGTTCTTGGCTAATCATAATCGTGGAAAGTGTTCCAACTCCTTCTCTGTCTTCGTCTATTCGCATTAATTTGTAGATTATATCATCCCCTGAGCGTCTCAGAAGGTGATCAACCTCATCTAAAATCACGATTAAGTGAGTATTGCTGCTGTGCAACATTCTTCTCAGGCTGGTTAACAATTCTCCAACACCTAATCCTCTATCTGGGTGACCAGGGTCTAAATCCTGCACAATTTTTTGCATAACTCTTGATGATGTTGCAGCGTTTCTACAATTGACATGCACTCTCTTGATATTTCTTTTATCACTTAGATGACGGATTATATCTTGACAGAAACGTTTTGCTAAAACAGTTTTACCTGAACCGACCGGTCCTGTAATTACGACTCTTCCAGTTCCCTCTGGATGTGCTATACTTCCAAGAATTGCAGCTAACTCACCTTGCAAATCTTCTCTTCCAACAAGGGTTTCTGGGATGAAATCAAAGCCAAAAACCTCGGGTTTGTTGAGGATGAGGCCCGCTCCAATCCGGTCTAGATATGAACTCATGATTGCTAATGGTTATCGTCTATGGTTATTGAACTTTCAACTCAATAGACCCTAGATGCTAATTTCATTGTATTGAATTAGTTTAACCAAGTCTTGCATTGAAAATCGGTCAAGTGCATCGATTTTGTTAAACTCGAATCAATGTATTTGGTCAAACTTGTAACCGTTTTCCCATTTCTTCTCACCCAGAACAACTTGCAGTTCATAGGGAGTAATCATTGGTTTCGCGTATTTCACGGCATCATCTATTGCTATTCGTGGGCACGCTGTGTTAACGAAAACATCGACAGGATAGAAGTCGATAAGTTCAGGACCAATGTGCTCCATGGCCAGCAAGAATCCCTTCTTACCATTTTTTTCCAGCTTTCTTTTCATTCTAAGTGCTAGATTTCTTCGCATTTGACCAGGTTTAGCTCCTATCAGTATACCGAATCTTTCTTTGTCCATAGAAGACATAATCAAGCCAGAACGCTGTCTTAGTATTCTTTCAATACGTTCTCTTCCCATTTCCATTGCGTCGCCTGAGTAGGGATCTAGCATAGCAAGAGGCTTGCCAGTATGCAAAACCAATCCTATTGGGTGGAAGTCGCCGCTTCCTAGGAATACATAGTGGCCAACAGTTGGGTCGTCGCCGGAATAATTGCACCCCAAAACCTGACCTGGAAGTGTTAATCTTGCACCTCCTACTGGAATTGTAACATCAAATCCTGCATCTTCGAAGTGCTTTTTGAAAGTTGGTAGTAGATGTAAATGCTGAATGCTTCCCACTAAACCTAGCTTCGTATCAGTTAGAGGAGCGACTCTCCCCACCATGTCTTCAAATCTATCAAGGGCTTCTAATTCCGAAAGTACCGGTCCTCTTGAATCGTTCAGGCGGCTTCTTGCGATCTCTCTGTGGGTATGTAGGTACGGGAGGACTGGAGCAATTTCTGGACTTCCATGATAGGTTACAGGTATGAATTGCGTAGGCATGCCAGAATCAATATTCATTTGCGAGTGACCCATGTGGGCAACCAACTCTACGCCAATATTCTGCATCTTATCGTGTACTAAGTCGCATGCCCCATAACATGGGTCTGCAGAGAGAACAACTCTTGCGGATGTTTCGGTTTCAATTTCATCCATCATCTCTAGGGCTTGCATTTTGAGTCCTTCAGGCACTTGTAATGCAACCAATTTTAGATCGTTTTTCTTGATTCTTTCGACGAGTTCATCAAGTTGGAATTCGTGCTTATCTAGATCCAAAACTATTCAACTCCTTACAATGATTAGATTAATTCTCCAAATTCAATTTATCTAACCAGAGCCATGATAGTGTGCTCAATCATCCCTCTGCTAAGAAATCTACATATTCATCTGGTTCTAACAAATTTTCCATATCAACATCGTGAGGATTCAAAATTATGATCCAACCCAGATCGTAGGGTGAGTCATTCACCAATTCTGGATTTATCTCTACTTCGCCGTTAACTTCTGCAATTTCTCCAGCAAAAGGACTTGGGAAAGTCAACTTTTCTTCAGCTGTCCAAATTGAGAATAAATTCTGCTCTTCATCGACTTCGGTTTCAGCGTGAGGAAGGATGACACGGAGAACTTCTCCAATGTCTGCAGCCAAGTAATCAGATATGCCGATTACCAAGCGGTCATCCTTTTCTTGGTACCAAAGGTGATCCCTTGAGTACTTGCGGCTGTGTGCGATGCCGAATTCCATGACTTCTTCATCCATGGTCTCAACCCTGAGCGGCCGTTATGACGGTAATATATGAACGCACTGCAAAAGTGAATTAGCAAGGGGC
>Ga0160423_10001079_pt1 | contig 22708 bp, 20 predicted proteins | sample CRUFie14St8metaG_FD_108191 | JGI IMG/M metagenome (GOLD analysis project Ga0160423, IMG submission 108191) | Marine microbial communities from the Costa Rica Dome - CRUD Field 142mm St8 metaG | ecosystem: Environmental > Aquatic > Marine > Oceanic > Photic zone | place: Costa Rica: the Eastern...
GGGGGAGGAACACAAGTGGAAATTGTGATCCGTTTGGTGGGTTGTCTACGCCTTAAAAAGGGGGGGGGGGAAAGGGGGGGGGGGGGGGGTGTGAACACCAGTCAGCATTTCGCACGGCGTTCAGAATCAATGGATAAGTCCCAAGCACTGTGTGCTCTTTGGCACTCCTCCGTTGAACGCCGGTCCGCCACGTCTCAGGACTAGTCAGAGGAGGCAAGACCTCCACTTCATAACCCACACACACCCACAAACATACACAGCGTATACGGTACAAATAATCCAATAATTTACACTCGGTTCCCTCCCTCCCGGCCTACTTCCTTGGTCTCCTCTTGTTCCGCGCGGCGCAGTTATCGCAAGTTCCCGCGCACCTCTCTGCGCAGAAGGTTTCCCCAAAGTACGCCAAGATGAGCTTCCTGCGGCACTCCCTGGCGTCCACACAGTACTCCTGCATCTGCTCCATCAGCTTGACCTTGATCTCCTTGGACTTCTTCTTTCCCTTGGCCATGTAGATCAGCCTCTTCACCCTCCCCACGTCCCTCTGGTGGAAGAGCAGCACGGCCTCCGCGGGCTGGCCGTCCCTCCCCGCCCTCCCGCTCTCCTGGTAGTACCCCTCCACCGACTGGGGCATGCTCTGGTGCACAACGAACCTGACGTGGGCGTTGTCCACGCCCATACCGAAGGCCACAGTTGCGCAGATCACGGGCAGCCTCCCCGCCTTCCACGCAAGCTGCACCAAGTTCCTCTGCTTGGGCGTCATCCCGGCGTGGTAAAACCCGCACCTCACCCCGAATTCGTCCCTGAGGTAAGCGCAGGTCTCCTCGCACTCGTCCCTCGTCATGCAGTACACGATCCCGCTCTCTCCCGGCCACTTGGTGTTGATGTACTCGGCAATGTAGGCCACGTACTGGGGGATACCGTCCTTGTCATTCTCATAATTCTTGGGCAGCACCTGCCACCTGATGTTCGGCCTGTTGAAGCTCACCCTGAAGACGTCCGTGCTCTTCTTGGTCATGTGCAGAGTCTTTTTTTTTATATTTGTGGGAAGAGGGTAGAGAGGAGGAGGTCAGGTCCAGATCCCGCGGCAGGTAGAAAGAGAGAGAGAGAGAAGGGGGGGGGGAAGGGGGACAAACAAACCTTCATGACGTCTGTGCGGACAGCCTCCGTTGCGGTGGCGGTGAGGGCCATCGACGGCAATCCAGGGAAGAGGGTCTGCTTCACCTTGCCAATGTTCTTGTAGTCTACTCGAAAGTCGTGCCCCCACTGCGAGATGCAGTGAGCCTCGTCCACGACCAGCCTGGAGAGGAGCCCCGCGCGGTGCAGTCTCCCCAGGATGTCCTGTAGCGCCCCGGACTTGACGAACTGCTCCGGCGTTAAGTACAGGAGCTTGATGGTCGGCCTAGTCTTCGCCAGCTCCCGGTACACGGCCTTCCTTTCCCTCTCCGTCTGGCTGGAGCTCAGGTACGTCGCTGGGTAGTCCTTGTCCACCAGGGCCTTGACCTGGTCGTTGATCAGGGAGAGGAGCGGGGAGATGACGATGGAGAGACCGGGGGCCACGGCGGCGGGAAGCTGGTAGCACAGCGACTTCCCGCCGCCCGTGGGCATCAGGACAAAGACGTCGCGCTTGGCGAGCGCGAGCTCGCAGATCCTCTTCTGCGAGTGGCGGAAACCCTTGTTGCCGAAGACTTTGAGGTTGGCCAGGTCGACGGTGTCGAGGCGCTCCCAGTCGCTGCCGTAACTGCCGTCCGCGACCACGGTGGGGTCCGTCACGTCGAAGCGCGAGGGGGAGGGGACGGCCTCGCCAGCGGCACCCCTCGGGCGCCTCTCGGCGGGTCGTTGGGCGACGTGCCTCTCCACCCCGAAGAGTCCAGGGATGGTGAGGGGGGCCGCGTTCCGAGAGGTGATGTCCTGCCGCCCTGCGCTCTTGCCCTCGACGTAGCTCGCGAGCTTCTGCCTCCGCGCGTTGAAGGTCGCGGCAGCGTCTGCCTTGTATGCCTCGAACTCGGTCGCCGCGCGCTTGGGCGCGACGGGCCTGGGCGCCGCCTGGATCTGGCTCAACGCGGGCCTCTGCTTTTGCTGCTGCAAAAAATCGAGGAAGGCGTTCACTAGGGCGTCGTCCACGACTATCTTCGCTTGGTCCCTCAAGTCCTTCCGCCACCACAAGAACTTCTCGATCGCCGTCCGGGTCGCCTGCTTCTCGAAGCCCAGCTGACTCGCAAGCGCGGTCAGGTCCCTGACGTGCTGCTGCGGAGCGTTCATTGCCGCCGCCGCCCAGAACACACGCGCGCGCGCCCGGGCGACTCCCCCCACACCTGCCCTGCCCGAAGCGCCCTAACCTTCCAGCGCGTCTGTCAATCGCAGAGCCAAGCGCGCGAAGAAAAACAACAACGAATTTTTGGTTTGGCGATCGCGAAAACGGTTTGGCGAAGAAGAGATCGGTGCGATCGCGATCGCGATCGCGATCGGTGCGAGACAGCAGTGTAACGGGTTTGTTCGCGATCATCTCGGCGCCCCTCCACCGAGGGAGAGGAAGGTCCGCGGGGACGGGCGGCCGCGACTGCACTCCACAGCGACGGACGCTCCCCTCGCTTCGGCCTCTTTCTTTTCCCGGGTTCTCGCGGCAGAGCGACGCGCGGCGACGATGAAGTGCAACAAGTGCTACGAGCCGTTCGGCGAGAACGACCAGATGGCCTTGAGCCGATGCGATCACCTGTTCTGCCTCAAGTGCGCCAAAGAGATCGTGCACACAGGCGAGGGGTGCAACGTGTGCGGCGCTGCTCTCAGCAAGACGTCCTTCAAGGTGGCCGTCCACCAGAGGGACCTCACGGACGCGCGGTACATCCTGTGCGGCCAGAGCCCGGAGTTCATCCTGCAGAGCTGCGCCTCCGCCATGCACTTCTTCCAGGAGCAGAGCAAGATCGAGGTGGCGCGGGCCGCGCAAGAGGAGGTCGCCCACTTTCAGGAGATGGTCAAGTCCAAGCTGGGCGAGGTTCACGCGGCCTACAAGCGGTACAAGGGCAGGTGCGCCGAGTACGCCGAGGAGCAGGCCGCCATGGCGAGGGACAGAAGCGAGCTGCAGGACAAGTACGCCCAGAAGACCGCGCAGTCCAGGAGGCTGCAGGAGATTTGCGAGAACCTGCAGAACGAGAACGAGAGGCTGAGGAAGGTGCGTGGGGCGCCGTACTTTGAAGGGTCACGGTCCCAGGCGGTGGGGCACAGGACGGCCCCCGCGACCCCGAGGAAGAGGGGAAGCTACCAGGAGCCCGACAAGTACCCGAAGACCAGGGCAGCCTACATGGCGTCGTCCGGCCCGCAGGCCAGCGAGGAGTCCCACGGCCGAAGGATGGTCCCCGGGCCCTCGGCGCGAGCTCGGGGCGGTGTGAGCCACCCTCGCCCCGCCCTACCGCCCGCGGGCAGAGCCGGGCCGCACTCCGAGGCGAGCTCCCACCAGACCATCCCGAGGGCCACGATCTCTACGGGGTTTAGGGCCAGCAAGAGGAGGATCTTCGAGGGGACCAGGAACGCGGGCGGGGATCAGTGGGACAGGCAGTGGTCCGCGGGCCCGGCCCGGTCTCACGGCAGGGCGAACGAGGTGACCAAGGTGGACCGCCTGGGCGACCCTTTCGCGATCAACGAGAGCCCAAACTTCGGGTTCTTGCATTAAGAATGGCTGGGTGCGCCCGCCCACGTGAGTTTTATTTTTTCTCTTCTGAACGCCAATGCCGCTCACTCATCACCACCTCTTCTTGGTGTAAGAGTGCATGTCATGCACCCCTCCCTCGTGCTGGGCTGCCCCGGAGCGCGTCTCCATCCTCATCCTTCCGTCCTCGAGCATGGCGTGGGCCTCCTTGACGTCCTTGGCTCCAAAGTCCTGGAAGCCCTGCTTCACGGCCTGCGCGAAGAAAGGGATCAGGTTCCTCACGCTCCCCTTGTCCCTCACGGTCCCGCTCACGCCCTGGGCGATCTGAATCTTCTGGCTCTCGCCCAGGTACCTCGTGCTCGAACCCTTCTTCATGGCGTCCAGCGAACCCATCCCCCTGTACAGTTTGACTCGCGTTCCGTCCTCGGCGATGTGGTAGTGCCCCGGGGCCTCCTCCGTGCCGGCAAACATGGAGCCGCACATCACCGTGCTCGCCCCGAGGGCGAGGGCCTTGGTGATGTGGCCGGAGTTCTGGATCCCGCCGTCCGCGATGACTGGGACGCCGTGCTTTGCCCCCAGCCTCGAGACGTGGAACACGGCCGTGGCCTGCCCCCTTCCCACAGCGCAGACCTCCTGGGTGGTGCAGATGGACCCGCTGCCCATGCCGACCCTAAGGGCGTCCGCCCCGACGCCGATGAGGCGCTCGGCCTGTCTGGAGGTCACCACGTTGCCGGCGATGACCTGCAGGTCAGGGTAGTTCTGCTTGATCCACTTGATCATCTCCACCTGGTACACGGAGTCGCCCTGGCTTGAGTCCAAGATCACTGCGTCCAAGCCCTCCGCGACGAGGGCGGCGAGCCTGACCTTGTCGTTCTCCCTCGTTCCAACCGCGCAGCCCACGCAGAGCTCGCCCTTGGCGTTCACGGTAGGCTTGCCCAGAGCGGCGGGGTACCTGAAGAGCTGGTCCTTGAGCAGCTTCCTCTCCACCACGCCGAGGCACTCCCCGGATTCCCCGACCAGCGGGACGCGCCCCTTCTTGGAGGACTCGAGGGCGGCCCTGGCGGCGTCCTCGCCGGCGGCCCTGGCGCTCGTCACCAGCGCGGAGGCCGGGGACATCACGTCGGCGACCTTCCTGGACTCGGCGCCCGCGCCGAGGAGGTCGACGTCGCTGGTGGTCACCACCCCGACGAGGGCGGACCCCAGGTCGCCAGACTCGGTCACGAGGACGGTGGGGTACTGGCCCGCCGGGAGACCCAGACCCTCGCACGCCTGCTCGACGTCTGCGAGGGTTGCGTCCTTGCCGACCACGAGAGGCTCGAAAGCGCTTCCGCAGAAGGGGACGTGCCTCTTGGCCTCCCTCACGGCGGCTGCCTGCTCCTCCACGGTGTTGTTGTAGTGAATGAACCCCATACCGCCCTGCAGGGCCATCGCGGCGGCCATCTTCCCGCCGGTCACCGTATCCATTGGAGAGGACACCACGGGTACGCTAAGTGTGATCCCTTTCGTGAGTTTTGTCTCCAGGCTCACGTCGTGCGCCGCAAAGTCGATGTGGCCCGGGTGGAAAATTATGTCATCGTACGTGTACGTGAAGCCCTTGGTGAAGATCTTGAGGGCGGTGTACCCTACAAAAACAAACAAACAGAAACAAAGTTAGGAGTCGTGTGTGTCAGTCGGTGGGGTGCGATAGAGTGAGAAGAAAAGGAACGCGAAGCTGTTGTTCGTTGGAAAAAGGGGAGGAGTCGGGCACTTCTTACCGTCCACGTAAGCCTCGTCCGTCATGGCGCCCCTGCCCTGCCCTGTTCTATGTGTCCTCGCCTCCCTCGTGCTCGCTCAGTTCAGCTTCGCTTTTTGCCACCTACACCCCCGCAGCCGCACGCCGATGGAGAGTGCCAGCCGTGCTTCGGTGGAGTACACGTTTGCGTTTTTGTGATATTTCCCAGGAAATCTTGAAATCAGTTCCCCATGTTCATGTTCAAAAAAACCTCGTGGAGCAGCAAGGCCAGAGCCTCGCGCGTGGGTGGGTGACAAGAAGGGACCTGAGAGGGGTGGAGGAAGAGGTCAAGGACGACGCAGCGTGTCGTGTCGGCGACCAGCAGACTACGATCCTTGTCCTGGAAGACTTGCGCGGCGCGCGGAGCTCGAGGAGGTCGGCGGGTCCGCTCGAGCTTGCTTGTGTCTTCGTGTGTAGAAAACGGAACGTAGATCGTGGTAGATCACCTGGTTGTTCAGGTTTTAGCTCGGTCGTATCAGTCAGTAGGAGTCGTCACCATGGCCGCGACGGATTTGGAGAAGGAGATTTTCGACGACGTCGAGGAGATCGACGAGGAGATATTGAGGATGACCGCGGACGAGATAAGCCGAAGGACTCGTTTGCTGGAGAACGAGATCAGGGTGCTGAAGGACGAGAGCACAAGGCTTTCGTTGGACCTGAGCTCTACCAAGGAGAAGGTCAAGGACAACAAGGAAAAGATCAAGTTCAACAAGCAGCTGCCGTACCTGGTGGGGAACATCGTGGAGATCCTTGACGCGGGAGCGGAGGACGAGGAGGAGGACGGGGCGAGCGCGGACCTCGACGCCAAGAGGACGGGGAAGAGCGTCGTGCTCAAGACCAGCACGAGGCAGACGATCTTCCTGCCGGTCGTGGGCCTGGTCGACCCGGAGACCCTCAAGCCGGGCGACCTCATCGGCGTGAACAAGGACAGCTACCTGGTGCTGGACACCCTGCCGCCCGAGTACGACTCTAGGGTCAAGGTGAGAGACGGAGACGGATAGAAGTTTCTTTCTTTCTTTTTCCTATTGGGTCGACACTCGGCTGACGCGCCCCCTTCCCTTCCCCCCTCTTTCCTGCTGCCCGCGCGAACGACAAGGTGATGGAGGTGGACGAGAAGCCCACGGAGGACTACTCGGACATCGGAGGCTTGGACAAGCAGATCAGGGAGCTGGTGGAGGCCATCGTGCTGCCCATGACGCACAAGAAGCACTTTGAGAACTTGGGAATCAGGCCCCCCAAGGGAGTCCTGCTCTACGGCCCCCCCGGGACGGGGAAGACCCTGATCGCTAGGGCCTGCGCCGCCCAGACCAACGCCACCTTTTTGAAGCTCGCGGGACCCCAGCTCGTGCAGATGTTCATCGGAGATGGCGCCAAGCTCGTGAGGGACGCCTTTGCCCTCGCGAAGGAGAAGTCCCCGTGTATCATATTTATCGACGAGATCGATGCGATCGGGACCAAGAGGTTTGACTCGGAGCTCTCCGGGGACAGGGAGGTGCAGAGAACGATGCTGGAGCTCCTGAACCAGCTGGACGGATTCTCCTCCCACGCAGAGATCAAGGTCATCGCCGCCACCAACAGGGCCGACATCCTGGACCCCGCGCTGATGAGGAGTGGCAGACTGGACCGCAAGATCGAGTTCCCCCACCCGAACCAGGAGGCCCGCGCGCGAATCCTGCAGATCCACTCCAGGAAGATGAACGTCCACCCGGACGTCAACTTTGACGAGCTGGGCAGGAGCACCGAGGACTTCAACGGCGCGCAGCTCAAGGCCGTATGCGTGGAGGCCGGCATGCTCGCGCTCAGGAGGGACGCCACGGAGGTGAACCACGAGGACTTCAACGAGGGCGTCATCCAGGTCAGGGCGAAGAAGAAGGCCAGCCTGAACTACTACGCTTGAGAATGGGGGAGGGGGAGGCCTGGGAGAAAAAGAAAGGCTCCTCCGGCTCGGCCCGCGCCCTTGTAACGCCATGTAACGCGCGACGCCGATTGATTCTTTGTTGGTCCTCCTTTTCAGAACCACACCCACCGTTCCCTCGAATTCTATATCGTGGCCCAGAAAACCCGAAAAGGCACGGAGCATTCGAGCCAGTGCCCGGGGTGACATGGAAAGTGGAAATTGTGGCGATGGGCGTGTAGAAATCTGGTGTTGAGAATCCGCGGTCGGGAACCCCCTTATCGTGAACAAAACAGAGATCTCGTTGGACGGGGGAAGAGGCGGGAGGAAAGGGGCGCCTGCACAACACAAAACAAGGCGCCAGGCGCTGTTGCCACGCAGTCCAGCCTGCGCTGTTCGGGGAGGGGGCCGACCCAGGGGGGGTCGAGGCGAATCCTCTTTGGCCGACACACACACACCTACAGGCAAAGGAGTCCTTACTCGCTTTCCGGAACCATGGTCGCGCGGAGCGTGTCTGGGATGTCCGCCGTATCCGTGGCATCAACGTTGTCGAACGGCATCGTCGTGGTTTGGCCCTTTGCGGTCATCATGACCGCGGTGTGCGGCGTGGCGTACAGCCAGGTGGTGTGGTTCATGGTCGACCAGGTGACCGCGAGCCCCACGGAGAGTGCCGCGGCCGCTCTCTTCGCCGTGATCGTCGCCTTCTCTTCGTCCGGGTTCAACGCCAAGCTCGGAGGACCCACTTTGGACAACAACAAGAGGAACGGGAAGGGTGTGAGGCAGGGGTCGGAGACGGAGGCGACTCAGGCGGTGAATGCCAACCCACACCTGCTGCTGCCCAGCTCGCTCGACAACCTCCGCACGCACGCGGAGTACGTCATGGACCAGTGGCGGTACACCAACCACTACTTGAACCAACAGTACGCTTGCTCCCTTCAGTACCTGCAGCAGCAGTACTTCGACCAGCAGGCCGTGATGGAGAAGCTCAACGCACTTTCGCAGTTCTACTGCAGCGAGCACCAGGGGCACCCCGCGCAGATCGCGGGGCAGAAGGAGGAGTGCCTATCGTTGGAGGAGGAGAGGGAGGCCTCTGGCCCTCTGGCGGAGAATTCCGCCGCGCTGGTCCGCCGCCACGCCTCGATCCACGACCTGTTCTCGGGGTGCGCCGAGGCGGGGAGGCTGCCTGCCTTCGGCGAGGTGGCGGACCTCTTCGGCTGCGGCAACGCGGGCCGGGAGGCCGAGGAGGAGCGCGGTTGGAAGCGCTTTTTGACCAAGTCCACGGAGACGGTGGAGTACTCCGCTTGGTCCATGCCTCTGAGGCGCGGATTCAAGGTGTACAGAACGGAGACCGTGTTCAGGGACGCAACGTCCTCGGAATTCATCCGGTTCATGACCGACGACGCGTTCAGGAGGGAGTGGGACGACACCTCCGGGGCGTGGGACGTGGAGCCGGCGGCGCCGGGGGTGAGGAGGACCGAGTCCAACGGCCGCGACCGGGTCAGGATCTCCGAGATCTACTGCAAGGTCAGGATCCCTCCGCCGTTCAGGTCCAGGCAGTACTTCCTGCAGAGGTCGGTGTGGACGCGGGATGGGGACGGGGACGGCGAGATCCTGTGCTCCAGCCGCCTGCCCCTCGAAATTTCTGCCGAGGACGAGGCCAAGGGCCAGGGCAGCGTGACGGTGACGGACTACCTGTCGCTGTGCTCGGCGAGAAACCTGCCGGGGCGGGAGGGGGAGCCCCCGTCCGTGGCGGTCACCCTGCTTTACTTTGAGGACACCAGACTGCCCTCTCAGCTCGTGAACCAGATCGTGGCCTGCCGCATGGAGAACACCCTGGTGAAGACGGAGAAGGCCATGAGGGAGCACATCCGGCGGGCTAGGGGGAAGGGGGCCGACAAGGCCGACAAGTCCGAGGAGGCCGACGGGGTCGACGGGGTCGACGGGGCAGAGGGGGACGAGGGGAAGAAGAAGTCTGGCGTGAAGAGGATAGGATCCGCGGTCGCGGTGGCGTGCCTCATGCCGCACGTGGGCGCGAGGTGGGTCCTGCCCGTGATCCTGTCCGAGATCACAAAAATAAAACAATCTCGTGTGTAGCGTGTGATCTCGTCTTTTTCTTTTTGGGCGTGTCTTCGCGCGCGAGTCGTTGTCCACCATTTTATAAAAATCAGAATTCACACACAACACACATCATCACACATTACGCCGAGCCGTTGATCTCGTTGAGCGCGGGCAGCAGGTCGGCGAGCTTCGAGGTGTACAGGTCCGGATGGATCTGGTTCTCCTCGCTCAGCAGGGTTTCCTCCCTGGTGACCCCGGAGAGCACCAGCATGGTCTTCAGACCCCCGTTCTGGCCGAACATGATGTCCGTGTCCAGCCTGTCTCCCACCATGCAGATCTCGCTCTTGTCGATCTTGAACTGGTCCGCGATGTCGTCCAGCATGAAGGTGGAGGGCTTGCCCACGGTGGTGGGCTCCCTGGCCGCGCTCCCGGCGATCGCCCCGACCATCGAGCCGTTCCCGGCCCACTCCTGCGCGTCGGTGAGGTGGGTGACGGCATCCCTGTTCGTGGCGATGAACTCGCAGTTCTCGTTCTCCCTGATGCAAAGGGTGGCGTACTGGATCTTGTAGTAGTTGATCTCCCTGTCGAACCCGACGATCACGGCGCTCACGTCCTCGTCGTGGGGCATCTTCACGCCCTTGCCGAGCGTGATCTTGGCGGAGGCGTCCTCCGGGCCTCCAAAGTGGGGGATGCCCGCCAGCTCCAGCTCCTCCATGATCCCGACCTCGCCGATGACGTACACCTTCTTGGACCCGTCGGTGGGGAAGTTGTTGGCCTTGAGGTACGCCGCGGCGGCGTAGGACGACGAGTAGATCTCCTCCGCGCTGATCTCCAGGCCGAGCGACAGGAACTTCTTGAGATACCCCTCGCGGGACTTGGTGGAGTTGTTGGTGACGAAGATGAGCTTCTTTCCAGCGTCGCGCAGACCCTGGATGGTCTCCGGGATGCCCTCGATGAGCTTGTCCCCGCGCCAGATGACCCCGTCGCAGTCGAAAATAAAGGCCTTGGCACCGCCCAGCAAGTCCTTGGCGCTGCCCTGGTCGAGCTTCGCGCACGACGCGGCGGCCTCGGAGACCACGGAGGAGGCGCAAGGGGCCGACGCAGCGGCGCCGCGGGGGGACGAAGAGCTGTTGTTCCCAGCGCTGGGACCCTCAGCGCGGCCACCGAACGGAGGCGTTCTGGTGTTGGCCTTGCCTGCCTGCACCCTCGCGGCGGAGGCCTTGGGCGCCTGCCTCTGCGGGGACCGCACCCTCATCGTCTTCATCGTGGCGGACATAGCGCTAGGGTCGTCTCTCTCTCTCTCTCTCTCTCTCTCTCTCTTGTCGTGAAGCTCTCTCCCGCTCTCTCCCCGTTTCTTCTTTCTGTTGTGAGGCTCTCCGCACCTCTGGATCTGGATCACAGGATCTCGAGGTCCCCACGTTTTTCGGGCGGGAAAATGGGAGTGTGTCCTCTCTATATATTGCACAAATCTTCCTTCGTAACATGCGTTTACTACGCACACGTCGCTTCGATGGTCTAGTTGGTTGTAAGTTGAAAACACCATGCTAAATCCCCGACCCCTACCGGCCCGTCAAATGGCCCACACGCACGATTGCTGACAACCAAGTCGCGTTTTCTACTCGATGATTAGATGACGCTCGCCTCACACGCGAGAGGTGCCGAGTTCGATCCTCGGTCGAAGCACTGCTTCTTTCTCTTTTTTTTTTTTTCTCCCAGAGAGATATTTTTTTTCCTTTTAGTCGCTTTTTATCCTCGGTGGCAAGCAAAAAAGGCTAGCCACGGCGGCCAAAGAACCCCCCACGAGACACGAGGCAGGCAGCGCGGCAACCTACGTAGAAGAAGAAGAAGCAGCATGTCGGCGGAGACCCATACACGGGATGACGATGACTTTCCCAAGGAGTTCGGGGAGCTTGTGCCTTGGGGGGACCCGGCTTGGTACCGCGGGTACAACTCGCCCTATTACTCGAAAACACACCACGAGTGGAGGCAAAGGGTGAGGTCGTTTGTGGAGGAAGAGATCGAGGGGAACGTGAGGAAGTGGGACGAGGAGAAAAAGGTGCCCAAGGAGGTCTACACCAAGATGTACCAAGCGGGACTTTTGCCCGCTATTGTGGGGGCGCCTTGGCCCTCGGACTTCGTGGGCGAGGGAGGACCAGAGAACTTCGACGCCTTCCACTCGCTCATCTTCATCGAGGAGCTCGGGAGGTGCGGCTCGGGCGGCGTGCTGTGGGCGATCATGGGCGGCATGGGAATCGGCCTGCCGCCCGTTCTGCACTTCGGGTCGGACTACCTCAAGGAAAAGGTCGCGAGGCCGTGCCTGACGGGAGAGAAGTTCATCTGCCTGGCGATCAGCGAGCCTTACGCCGGGTCGGACGTGGCGAACATCAGGACCACCGCGGTGAAGGACGCCAGCGGCGACTTTTACGTCGTGAACGGCGAGAAGAAGTGGATCACCAACGGCGTCTTCGCGGACTACTTTACGGTGGCGGTCAGGACGGGCGGCCCGGGCATCGGCGGCATCTCCCTGATGCTCCTGGAGAAGACCATGCCCGGCATCGAGTGCGTCCAGATGGACTGCATGGGCGTGTGGCCCAGCGGCACCACCTACATCACCTTTGACAACGTCAGGGTGCCCAAGGAGAACATCATCGGCATGGAGAACGCGGGGTTCATGTACATCATGTACAACTTCAACTACGAGAGGTGGGGCATCGTCGCCCAGGCCTGCAAGCTGGCGCGCGTGTGCCTAGAGGAGGCCTTCAAGTACGCCAACAAGAGGCGCACCTTCGGCAAGAAGCTCGTGGAGCACGGCATGATCAAGTGGAAGCTCGCGGAGATGGCTAGGCAGGTGGAGTCCACCCACGCGCACCTGGAGTTCATCACGCACCAGCTGAACACCATCCCGCGGGAGGAGCACTTCACCCACCTCGACCTCATCATGGACATCTCCCTGCTGAAAGTCCAGGCCACCAAGACCTTTGAGTTCTGCGCCAGGGAGGCCGCGCAGATCTTCGGCGGGGCGTCCTACGTCAGGGGAGGGCAGGGCGAGAAGGTGGAGAGGCTGTACAGGGAGGTGAGGGCCTTCGCCATCCCGGGAGGCAGCGAGGAGATCATGCTCGACCTCGCCGTGAAGATGGCCCAGAAGAAGTACGGGCAGGTCCTGAAGAGCAGGCTCTGAGAAACTCTCTGTGCGCATCACCAATCTTCCTCTTTTTTTCTTCCTTGAATAAGGCTTGAGAGATCATTCTTTTATCTTTCGTCTTCCTGTTCTTCTTTTTGCTCTCTCCCTTTCTCTCTTCACGCTCTTCTCCATCCCCCAAACTCCTCCTCCTCCTAGGTCTCGTCGTCGTCCTCGCCGTCTCCCTCAAGCCTCACTGGCGGGCTTTGGCCTCACCAGGCCCCTCTTCCCTCGCCCGGGGCGCTTGGGTCTGGAGAACCCACCTCGCCCGTCCCCCGAGGCCTCGGCCGCCCCTCCTCCCGCCCCGTCGCCCTCGCCCAAAATGGAGGCGGCCTCCGCCGCTCCCGCGACGGACACGGACTCAAAGTCCAGCCCCGCCGACCTGAGCGCATCCTGAAGGGACTGCGTGGCGATGGAGAAGACCATCCTCTGCCTTATGGTAGCGCCGTCGGGGCACACGAGCAGGAGCGTGAGGGAGTCCCCAGCCGAACGGGCGGTCCTCGCCACCACGAAGCACGTCCCGGACTCCGAAGGGATGGCGGCCTCGACGTCGGTGGTGGCGGTGGGGTCTCCGCCCAGCTCCAGGGTCTCCCCCGGGGTCACCACGACCACAACCATGGAACCCGCCGGAAGGGCGCGCGCGGCCTCCGCCACCTTGGCGTCCACCGTCAGATATCCCCCGGTCTTCGACTCCGTCTCGTCCCTTCGGTCCTCCAAGTACGAGGCGTTCTGGGCCGAGTGGGCCACCTTGTTCTTGCGGTGCAGCCTGCGCTCCTCCTCCGTCAGCGGCTCATCCTCCTCGCCCTCTTCAACCTCCTCCTCGACCGCGCCGCGGCGGATCTCCTCCTCGAGCTCCTCCACAGAGTCCGTCCGAACGTCCCTCGCGATAGTCTCCAGCCCCACGGCCATCTTCACCTTGCCCTGCGTGCTGGCGTAGATCATCTTCGACCTGATGGCCGCGTCCTCCGGAATGTGAGTCACGAAGAGGTAACCTTCCTGGTTGCCCATGCGGATTAGGGCGTAGAGCGCCTCCTTCCCGCCCACCCGGCCGCGGACCTCCCTGCCCAGCCCGACGGCGTCCTTCTCCCGGAGAACACCCCCCTCCCTGGGAACGAGCTCGGTGTCGTCGTCGTTCACGACAATTAAGAGTGCCGCACTGCCATGGTCATGGCCTGCACTGGTGAACTCCGCAAGGGCTTCGACCAGCGCCCCGCTCGCTGGGATCCCCGATACCCCCGTCGCCATCGCACCCACTACTGCCTGGTCTGTGTACGACAATTGCCTTGCCTGAGAAGAACTTTGTAGAAAAAAGGAAAAAGGTGGACGTTTCGAGCGCGGGAACTTTCCGCGGGATCCGCTCCCCTGACACAGCTGGCTGGTGGGAGGCAGTCGAGGGGATGGAGGCGGAGTGCAGGGAAAGGCAGGAGATGGAGGTGGAGGCTTTGAAGGGGGTCTATGGACTGGAGGAAGACGGACTCCATTTCGGCCCGAACGGCGCCCTCGTCGTGTCCCTGCCGATCTTTCCAGAGGAGGAGGAAAAGGAAGAAAGGGCCCAAGTGGTCTTCGACCTCCCCGCGCTGTATCCGGAGGCCGATTTGGGTGTTTTAGAGAACGTGAGCGCCCCCTGCGCGGCCTCTTTCGCCAAGGACGCCGGGAACGAGGCGCTGAGGGAGCTGGCGCCCGACACTGAGGCGGGGACGCCGGGGGTGGAGGCCCTGCTCTCGGCCTGCGAAGCGGTGCTCCGGGTGGTCCGCGACGGGATCGAGGCTCTGGCGAGCGACAGGAGGGACGCGGCCAGGGCGGCCGGGAGGAGGTCGGCTGCTGGCGGCGATGCGGATAACAACGCCTCGCAATCGTCCTCGTCGTCGGGCAACGGCCCCCACAATTGTGTTGTCCACATCGACCACATGAACGACCGCCAAAAGTACCTCAAGCTGCTGAGGAGGTGGAGCGACGACTTGGGCCTGGGCGTGCGGGTCTTTCACAGGGCCGGTGGCGTCCGAAGGGGGCCGAAGGGGGCGGAAAACGTCTTCGTCTGCCTCTCGGGCCCTCCGCAAGGGATCTCTTCCTTCTGTTCCAGGCTCCGGACCGAGAGCGTCGACGTGGACGCCCAGGGCAAAAAGTGCAAGGAGCGAAAGTCCAAGGTCTTGGCAAATCGCAGGCCTGGGGACGTCAAGCAGGGCGAGCGGCCCGTGCCGCACTTCGAGGGTTTCGAGGCGCGTGAGTGCGGCACGGAGGAGGAGGTCGAGGCAGCCTTGCAGGAGCTGAACTTGCTGCATTGCGGGGACGGTAGGGAGAGGTTCTTCGCGGCGGAGGCGTAACTAGCTGGGAGGGTGAGGGGAACGCAATGAGGAGGTGAATCAGTATCAAATATTATGGAACGTCCTGCATCGTCGTGTCTTTTCGAAGGGTCCTCCAAGCTCTCCAAGCCTCCCCAGCAGAGAATTCCATTCTCTGCCTCTCGCCGGTTTCTCAGCACAAACTTCGAGATCTCCAGCTGGACGGATTACGAGCGAGCGCGCCAAGCATGGGCGAGAGTTGACGATGGAGGCGCCCACCGGCGTGATGGAGCGCGAGGTATCACTCCCTCGGCTCCCGACAGAGGTGTGGGCCATCGTGGCCACCTTCGTGGACCAGAACGATGTGTTCTCCTTCGCGTCCGCCTCCAGGCAGCTCCGTGAGGCCCAGCGAATCGCTCGCAGGGACCTCGTGACCTCCCCAGCCCCGAGGCTGACGAGGCCCGCGTTTTTCTCGGAGGCATGGTGTGCGTATTGGAGCGCTCGGCTGGACCCCAACGTGACCAAGAAGAGGATTCTCAAGGCCGTGGTGGACGTCGCGGTCTATCACGGGTACTGCGCCGTACTGCGACAGCACTGGTCCGTCGGCCCCAGGAAGAAGCTAAGGCTGCTGTGGGACCAGAACTCGTGCGGTGTCGCAGCGCGATTTGGTCACCTCGGGGTGCTGCGCTGGCTCAGGAGTCAGGGTTGTCAGTGGGACGAGCGCACGTGCCACTTTGCGGCGACCGCAGGCCAACTGGAGATCTTGGAATGGGCCCGTTCCCAAAACCCGCCCTGCCCTTGGGTCAAGAGGAACTGCGTGTACGAGGCATCCAACAACGACCACCACCACGTGCTGGCCTGGATCAGGGAGCAGCCGGACTGGGACTAACACATGAACACGACGCGTGGTGTATCCGCAGTATGTAATACAATAAAAAAATTCTTCGTCCACACGTCTGTTAGTCTCCGTACATGCAGAACTTGCCGTGCACCCCGGTGGCCATCCACAGCCTGTACACGAAGTTCTCCGCCCTAATGGGGTGGGCGGAGCTCACCTTCATCCTCTGGATGAAGTACTTTCCTCCCCCGCTGGAGAACCCGTACAGATCCAGCCTGTCGCAAACCCCGAGCCTGAGCAGCTCCACGATGGCCCTGACCCTGGAAACCCCGCCCGAGGCGTGCTGCATCTTGTTCTGACCGTACGCCCTAATCACCACGTGGATGTTCTTGGCCTCCTTGTACAGGTCGATCATCCTATTTGCGTCCCGGCGCCACTGGCTCAAGAATGGAGGGCCGTACAGCAGGGCCTTCTTGCGCCCGGGGAGCTTGGCCGGGTTGAGCTCGTTGGGAATGTACTATACCGTATCCAGACGCGTTTCAATGTGGTTGATGGCGAGGTGACGGGTGGATGGACGGGGAGACGTCAGCACACGCATTGCGACGGAGAAGAATTCAATCACTTTTTCGCGCAAATTTCCTACCTTTGGGAAGAGGTTGAAGGTGGTTGGCGTTGTGTCCGGTGCAAACTCGGTGCCCAGGTAGTTCATCTTGTCGAAGAGCCCGTCCGTCTTCTTGCCGATGGCCTCCTCGAAGGGCTTGGTGATCACGTTGTAGCGGATCACAAAGTCGTGCTCGTCAATCTCCTTGCCGAACTTCCCCTTGATGGTGTTGTCCGCATTCCCCACCACCGCGCACGTGCCCAGCCTGAGCTTGGAAAAATCCTCCAACTTCTCCAGCCGCTCCTCCCACGTCAGCTTGGACTTGGCGAAGTACGCCTTCTCGTACCACTGCCTGAGTTTCTTGGCGCCCGAGTAGTACGACGCGTCAAAGCAGTCCTTGTGCAGGATCAGGCAGGGGTACTTCTCCGCGGCGACCCGCAGGATCGCCTGCGAGGCGTTGAGGGGCAGCACGGCCCAGTCGGGAGGGACCCTCCCCCCGCCCGTGCTCGGCCTGTTCTTGTTCCTCTTCCGCCGCCGGCGGAGCAGGCCCCTGCCCTTGGCTCCTCCTCCTCCTCCGCTCGCCGCGTCCTGTTTCGGCCTCGCCGGGTTTCCCTTGGGCGAGGTGAAGCAGTACTCCGGGGGCCTGAGGTCGCCATCGAAGCTGTTGACGATTCGCTCGACCTCCGGGTCCAGTGAGATCTTCCTGGCGACCTTGGCCTCCTCTCTGCGCTTCTCCAGCCTCTTGTACTTCTCCCTGCGCTGCTTCTCCCGCTCGGGGTCGTACTTGTCCGTGGACCCGGTGGCCTTGCGCAAGCGGCGCTCCAGGGCCTCGACCTCCCTCTGGTCGACCTCGTTCTGGCGCCTGGCCTCCCCACTCGCGCCCTTGTTCTCCGCCATCCGCTTCTTCACCGCCTGGATCTGCGCCCGGATCCCGTCCACCTCGTTGTCGGACCCGCCCCCGACCGCCACCTCCGGCGCAGCCTCCGTTTTCGTCTCCGCCTTCTTCTTCTTGTCCTTCTTCTTCTTCTGCTTCTCCTCCTTGCCAAGCACCACGTTGGCGCTGTGCGATTGGCTCAGGACCTCCTCCATCGCGATCTGCTCGTCCACCTCGAAGTCTGCCTGAGCCTGCTCCGCGTTCACCAGCTGCAAGGGCCTAACGACCTCCTCCGGCACCAGTCCGGTCACGTCCACATTCTCCCTCTCCACCTGCAAGACCCCTCGGAAGGCCTGCCAGTCCGTAAAGGTGTTCGCGACCAGAAGGCCGAACAGAACCAAGATGGTCCCCAACAAGGTGTACATCTTCCCCTTGCTCACCTGCACGCCCTGGTGCCTCTTCGTTCGCTTCAGGTCCTGCTCCGCGGAGACCAAGGGGACCGTCTCCTCATTCTGGTCAGACCTGGCGGCGGCTCGTTCATCCTCTACGCCTCCTCTACTTTGATTCTCCTGGGACCCCATGGCCACAACCACCCCTAGGCCCCTCCCCTAGGCACTCTCCCACCAAACGCCTCCGCCTCTGCCTCTCCTCTCTCTCTCTCTCTCTCTCGCACAGATCCCGCTGTTCCCTCTGGTGTCTCTCTGCACCAGCCAAACAGTTCAAGAGAGGGGGGGGGGCAATTCCAAGATTATCATCTTGGGGATTAAGGTGTTCTTCTTCATTGTGCTGCGAGAATGACAATGTTTTTTATTTTGTGACGTTACTAAATCGGACGTTCCTCTGGTTTTCTGGTTTTGAGGCTCTGATCTGCTGGATGAGGAGAGCGACTATGGCTTAGCCAGGATGGGGTCCGCCAGTGCCACGAGGTCGGGGTCCAGGACAACCCGAGGGAGAATGATGGGACTAAGATGCCGAAGCGCACAGGCGAGGACCCAAATCAGGTCGTCGGGGCGCGCGGGCATTAGCGGGAGGGAACACATACCGCACTCCACCACCACCAGAGCGGGCACAGAGACTCCGTCGTCGTCGTCGTCGGCGTCGTCCAGCAGGAGGATCGTGATCTTGGGCGGGGCGGGTAGGGTCGGCAGCGCCACCGCGGCGGCCATCCTGAGGGAGCAGGAACGGGGGAACGGGTTTGAGGGACGAGAGGTCGTGTTGGCGGGGCGGAGGCCGAGGGAGGAGGCCCTGTCGAGCCTTCCCCAGGACCTCGCCGGGAGAGTCGGGTACGAGCGCTGCGACGCTTCGGACCCCGCCAGCCTGGACCGGCTCCTGGGCTCGCCCGCCTCCCTCGTCATCCACGCCGCCGGCCCCTTCCAGCAGACCGAGTCCTGTCCCGTTCTCGAGGCATCGATCAGGAACGGCTGCGGGGCCTATCTGGACGTCTGCGACGACGCCGACCACACGCTCCGGGCGAAGACCGAGTTCCACGACGCGGCCCGCGAGGCAGGCCTGAGCGCCGTGGTGAGCACCGGCGTGTACCCCGGGCTGTCGAACGTCATGGCGGCCTACATGTGCCGCGGGGCGGGCTCCCCCTTTCCCGACAGCTCTGCGGAGAAGCTCCGTTACTCTTACTTCACCGCCGGCAGCGGGGGCGTTGGCGAGACCATCCTGGCCACCAGCGTGCTCCTCCTCGGGGAGCCGGCCGCCCAGTTCGTTGAGGGTCAGAGGAGGGACGTTGGGGCGTACTCGGAGCGCAACGTGGTGGAGTTCGGTCAGAAGGTTGGAAAGAGGGAATGCTTCAGCCTTAACCTTCCTGAGGTCTTCACCTCAAGGGAGGCCCTCGGGGTGGAGACGGTCTCGGCGTACTTTGGCACGTCGCCCGGGGTGTGGAACCTCGCCATGCGCATGATGGCCGACCTGCTGCCTCGGGACTTGCTGCGCAGCAGGAAATTCGCAAACGCGCTTGCGAGCTTGATCATGCCCCTCGTGGTGGCAGTGGACGCGCTCGTGGGCAAGACCACAGCGATGAGGGTGGACGTCAAGTACCAGAACGGCAAGGCGTCATCCTCTCTCTTCGTGCACGGCGACACCGCCGCGGCAGCGGGGAACTCGGCAGCGGCCTTCGCAGACAGGCTTCTCCGCGATGAGGATGGAGAGCCCCTTGGCGCGGGGGTGTGGTACCCGGAGGACGACGGGGTCGTCGAGGACCACGACAGGTTCTTCAGGATGTGCACTGAGGGTTGTCAGGCCTTCGCGATGTCCCAGGCGCCCTGGAGGCTGGAGCAGGACGGTCTAAGGATCGGAATGGGGCTCTACCTGTGAATTGAAGATATATTACACGACCCGAAGACGACGCGGGAAGTTCGTTCGCCCCTCACCACCGCCCACCCCTCCATCAGCGCCGAGCTGCGTGACAGTCACCGCGGCCATCATCACAGGAAGTCCTCGTCATAGCTCACGACGTTCCTGCCGCCCTCGAGCGCGTCCCCTCCCGGCACCATCGGCCGCGGCGGGGGGGTGGGGGACGGCTCCGGCTCCGCCGCGACCGCGGCCGCGATCGCCCCCAGCGCCGCGTCCGCCTCCTCCTGGGACCAGTTGATGTAAAGCTGCCTGCCCGGCCTGAGCTCCGGCGGTGCCCTACCCCTCGTGGACATCTCCACGATCCTCCTGGCCACGGCGGGGTCCGTGAAGCAGACGAAGGCGTACTTGGCGCCCGCGCTTTGCCCCACGCCGGTCTTGTGCTGCTTATCCTGGCGGACCAGGCGCACGGTGGACACCATCCCGTACCTCTGGAACAAGTTGGAGAGCTCCTCCTCGTCGCAGTCGGGCGGCAGGTTGCTGACGTAGATGGTGGCGAGCTCCGCGGCGGCGGCAGAGGCGGAGACCGACGCCAATGCGGCCGAGGGCTGCTGGGTCCTGTCCCGCTTGGGCCTGCGCAGGCCGCCCGCCCCGGCGGGCTTGGCGCTCGGTGATACGGTCGCCTGCCTCTGCTTCCTCTCTCTATCCCGTCGCTGCTGCTCCTCCTCCCGTGCCCTAGCCTCCGCTCGCAGCACGAGCTTAGCCTTCTCCAGCGGGGTCAGCTTGGCCTGCTGAGCCTTCTCCGCGCTGCGTTTGCTGGGCGACAGCGTGGGTTGTTTGATCGTCACTCTCTTCCTGGCATACTTGAGGTGAAAGTCCCTCGTGGTCTGCATTCCTTCTAGCTTCAGCTCCCGCAGCAAAGCGTACTTGGCCTTTAGAACCGCCTCCGCCTCCGTGTCCTTCTGAACCATTATGAATGTTGTTGTAGGGTCAAGGCCAAACCACCCAACACACACGCAGTGAGTGAACACGACAACTCACCCGCCCGCCCCTTCCCTTCAGCGCGGCTCGCGGGGGCACCCCTCCGATCGCCGAGGGAATGGCAAGGAATGCAATCGATCGTCAGGGCGGAGGTCCCAAGGGGGGCGGGGGGGGGGGGGGGAGAGAGGACGGAAAAGAGACGAGAAGCCAGGCTCTTAGGTTTGGTTTGTTGCGAGAAGGTACCTCGCGGGCGATGGTTTTCACAAGAAAAGAAGAAGAATTGCTTACGCGTTGGCCCCAACCCCTCCTCTGGTCTAGATATGTGTATGCACGCGCGTGTGCGTGTGTTCCCCCCCTCTCCCCAACACCTCAGGCCTTGCCCCCTCCCCCGGTCTTCATGCCCCTCAGAGTGCTGCACAGCCAGTCCAGCCCCTCGTACAAGCCCTCACCCTTGATGGCCACGGAGCTCTGCACGTGCCACTTCCTGCCCCGCAGCTGCGGCAGCCCCAGGGCCTCGCAGACCTCCGCGGGGCTAAGGCAGTTGGGCATGTCCTGCTTGTTGGCAAAGACCAAAATCGCAGAGTTCCTCATCAGCGGGTCCTCTATGATGGTCTTGAACTCCTCCTTCGCCTTCTCTATCCGCTGCTTGTCCAGGGAGTCCACAACGTAGATCAGGCCGTCCGTGTTGTTGAAGTAGTAGCGCCACAGCGGCCTGAGCTTGGCCTGCCCGCCGACGTCCCAAACAGTGAACACCACGTTCTTGTACTGAACCTTCTCCACGTTGAAGCCTTTTCGAGAGATCGCGCGTCGGAGACGAGGAGGAGGTCAGCGAGGCGGGAGAGAAACGGCCGACGCGGGTCCTTTGCTGGCTTACCGATGGTCGGCACGGTGCTCAGCACCTCCCCAATGTGGAGCTTGTATAAGATGGTCGTCTTCCCCGCGGCGTCCAGGCCGAGCATGACCACCTTCACGGGCGAGCAAAAAAAATGGTGGAGTGGAGTGAGTGCGGCTTCGTCAGCAAACAGGTTGGACTCGAATGGAGTTTCGGGAAGAAGAAGAAAAAACAAGGGATCGTGGGGGGTCCGCGCTTGGTTGTCGGGCGGGAAGGCGGCCCCCATGCCTCCCCCTGATCAGAGCTCTTCTGGATCCCCCCCCCCGCCCCCCCCGACAGAAGTCTCCCCTTTTTTTTCGCACCGCATCAACCCAACCCAACCCGATCCCTCCCTCCCTATCTTCTCTTTCTTCTCGTGTGTATGGGTGCGTGTGTCTCTTACCCGCATGTCCTGGTTTCCGAAGACCTTGTCGAAAAGCTTTCTCAACGACCCCCCCATCTTGTCGTCACCTTATTTGCCTGCCTAAAGCTTAGACACACTCTATGCTATGGATCAAGCCCCCCGCCCTCTGGTCCGTGTTTAGGGTTGGCGCTCTCCCTCAACCTCGCACCCTCGCACACCCCGTCCAACTTCTCCGCAGCGATGGATTCGATTCCCATTCTTTCAAGCATTTACGGATTTGCATTTCGACAGCACGGGAAAATGGCCTCGGGAATCTCCCCCAGCTCTGGAGGACGTAAAGGAGAGCGGACAGAAGGATAGAGAAGAGACGAGGAGAATGGTAACGCAAAGGTGGGCACGGGTTGGACGGAATGATCGTGTGCGTGTGTGTGTGTGTGTTCGCGTTACAACACGAGTCGAGGGATCACAACCTAACGCCCCTGTTGTAGAGAAAGACCCTCGCTGTTTTCAGGGGCTCCGCGTCTGCGTTGTACCTTACACCTCAAGCGAGCTGGTCGTACACGAAGTTCTGGAGCTTGATGTCCTCGTCCACGGCGAAGGCCTTGGCCTTCTCGAGAATGGGCATGATCTCCTTCTCCTTCACTTCGCTCTCCAGGTAGCCTGGCCACACACACAAGAAAAAAGGGAGAGGAGCGGGGAGTGTTGCGCTCTGTCAGACCCCCAAAACGACACAGATGGATGGATTCGATCGTCGAGATCAGGCGCGTCATCCAATTCGTGTGCACTCACCTTCCAAGGACGCGACGCTGTCAAAGACCATGACGGACTTGAAGTCCCAGTAGGACTTGCAAATCATCCTGGTGGCCCCCACGTATCCTGGAACTTCCTTCTTCATCACCTCATCGGCCTCGCCAAGGAGCTTGTCCATCTCGATGCCGGCGGCCTCGTCGGGAACCTTGCACTGGACCATACGGCAGACCTAGCGCATATAGATAGAAGGGATTGGGAAGGGGGGGGGGGGGGGGGGGGGGGGGGGGGAGGACGGGGGGGGTTTCCCGCCA
>Ga0160423_10001080_pt1 | contig 22704 bp, 25 predicted proteins | sample CRUFie14St8metaG_FD_108191 | JGI IMG/M metagenome (GOLD analysis project Ga0160423, IMG submission 108191) | Marine microbial communities from the Costa Rica Dome - CRUD Field 142mm St8 metaG | ecosystem: Environmental > Aquatic > Marine > Oceanic > Photic zone | place: Costa Rica: the Eastern...
ATGATTTATGGTGAATTACATTTATTTTACGCTGAAACATTATAACCACTATTATAATGATTATGATTATGATTATGATTATGATTATGATTATGATTATGATACTATCATCATCATAGGAAGATATGTGTTCCGCGGAGTTTTACGAATGTTGCATTTTGTACAACACGAATCAATTTTAGGCTTCATATTTCGACAATCGACCGTTACCAATTACACACACATTCATTGTTAAATGTAAATATTTTAATTCAAAACTATAACTGCGATGTGAACTGCGATGTGAACTGCGATGTGAACTGCGATGTGAACCAAGTATCCAAATCTTTCTCAAAAAGAACAATAATTCGCTACTGTAAAATTGAATTTCTTAGCAGCTGATACAAAGATATTTTGATTTGCTACTTGAATAGTACATTTTTCTTCTTTTTGCAAATCAGGAACTAGACATTTGATCAGCGTATCTGAGCAAGCATATATGATTGCAATTTTATTTCCGATGACGACTCTTATATTTTCTGGAACAAAGTTTTTCCCACTTATCCAAAGTTGTTGATTTTTTGATCCCGAGTTTGGATTGAATTCATAAATGATAGGGCTTAGAGTAGAATGTAAGTTGGGTTGTATTGTCATATTTTGTGGTCTCAACCAAGACATTAAACTTATTCCCAAGTTGTTGGAGAAAAACTGTATCCATAAATTCACAACCTCTTGGTGATGTACTTTAGGTGTTTGTATGTATAGTATTTGTGCCTTGTCATTCAGTAAAGGTTGACGCAACAATCCAATATTTTTCCTGCTCGTAAATGAATAAAAGCTCGTATGGATTGTGACATCTTTCAAGTCTAATTCATCAAGGTACAACTCGTAATTTTCATATGCAAGCAAACTCAAAGGCATTTTTTCAATTTGATGTATCATAAATTGAAAGTTTGGAAGAATTCCCTTTATGAAATGACATACCATTGAAGTATGAATAATATTGTAGTCTCTCAATGGAATATCAGCAATATATAATTGACCATCATGACCATATAATCCATAACTTATGTTGGACATCGTTCTTATTTGCATCACAGAGTGCGTTCCTTGAATGAATACTTGTGTTTTTACGATGTGTCTATTCCATATGTCTAAGAATCGGTCATATGTCATATTTTGTTTTATTCCATCTGCAAAATACTTATTTTCTGGAATGAAAATTGTTTTTATGTCTTGTACATTTTGAAATATATTATATTCTTTCGCTTTGGTTACAAAGTAAGAATTTAATATTTCTTCTTCTATCAGTTCATCGTTCCACGAGTCTGTGAGAAGAGTAGAGAGATCATGTTCTGTAAATAATTCTCCGGTGGTTTCCATCGAAAAAAAAATCCAGGTATATGAAAAAAATGTATTGGTTAGGTTCTGAATCTCACAACATTTTTCGAATGAGTGTACGTATTTTCTTCAGACGACCTAAATGGAGTATTGAAAAATCAATTGAAAGATCAAGTATTTCTAAACATGCTTCTTATTGGAAAGGTTCTGAATCACATTCTATATATACACAAAAATTACATTGTTTCACACATACTGATAAATCTACATATAAAAACCCATCCTGATTATCCCAATATACACATTTAATGGAAACGGTCTTTTTTTGAAAATGATTCAACGAATCGTTGACCGAATTAGATTGAGATCCTGCTGGATTTCGAATTTTGCTGAAGGCTCCACAACTGGAGTCTGGTATATACATGTGAAAAAAAAAGTCGCGATTCGAATCAAAATTTTAAAATTGGGAAAAAAAAATTAAAAAATGGCGCACTTGCTGAAAGCTGGAGAAGAAGTCGATAACAAGTATACTTTTCAACTCATAGATGTTCGCGTGTTAGACAAATTGCCTTCTTCGTTCGAATATTCAGATGAAAATGATATTCATGGAGATACATTTCTAGAGACAACATGTGATTTGGAGCAAAGATATACTGAAAAATCCACTGTAATCATGATTGGTTGTACTGAAAAAGGGAATTCGATAATGGTTCGTGTGTCTGACTTTGAACCATATTTATTTTACAAGAAATCGGAAAAAAAGGATTTGTTTCGTAATCGTCTCGCGAATTTGATTGAGTTAAAAGATGCAGACAAGCTTAATATAAAAGAAATCATGTGTAAAAATTTATATGGATGGGAACCGAACAAGATGGAATATCCAACAGATCGTAAGGAACATGTTTATTACAAAGTTTATTTTCCAAATGTTCGTTTTATGAGAAAGGCGATTCAGAAAACAAGAGCTCATGAATGTCAAATCACAGCGGAAACAAAGTTTATGGATGAATATGATATTATTCCCTCGGGTTGGGTGGAAGTGTCTGGTGAAAAAATAGAAGAGGACGAAAAGATTTCTCACTGCAAGATCGAATTGGAGACGAGTATGCGAAAAGTCAAACCTCTTGCTGAGAAGAATGATATTGCTCCTCTGATGATTGCTGCGATCGATATTGAATGTACAAGTGCAACTGGTGCATTTCCTGATGCTAACATTAGAGAGGATTATATATCTATGATTGGAGCAGTGTACTGGAGAAATGGCACACCTAAAGAAGAAGCTGTCAAATGCGTGTATGTTTATGGTGACTGTGCTGATATAGAAGGATCTCATGTTTACAAGTTCGATACGGAGCGAGAAATGTTGAGTTATTTCCGTACCTCATTTATTTTTCATGCAGATCCTGATATCATTGCAACATATAATGGATTTGGTTTTGATTTGGAATATTTATGGACGCGTGCTGAGAAAATATTAGGATGTGAAGATTTTTGTTACTTGGATCGATTGATAGTTAGCAAGAGCAAAGCTGAGAAAAAGGAGTTATCATCATCTGCGTTGGGCAGCAATGATCTTTTCATAATAAGTATGATTGGGCGTTGTAATCTTGATATTTTCCATTGGATCAAAGCACGGGAAAAGCTTGAATCGTATAAGTTGGACAATGTTTGTGCACATTTTTTGAATGAACACAAGTTGGATATGGATTACAAGGAGCTTTTCAAGATGGTACGTGGAACTCGCGAACAAGTAGCAGAAGTTGCTTTATATTGTATTCAAGATTGTGCTTTACTTATAGCTCTTATTCTTCACTTACAAATTATATCAGGCAATGTTGAAATGAGTCGAGTTTGTTTTACAGCCATGGAGGCGTTAGTGACTCGTGGTCAACAATTCAAAGTAATGAATCAGTTGGTACATTATGGTCACCGAGAGGGGAAAAGGGACAATGGTGACGGTGCATACATTTTGAATACACCGGAACGATATAGTGGAGGTCCTGATGATTCATATGAAGGAGCTACAGTCATTGACGCAAAAGCATCTTATTATACCAAACCAATTGCTGTGTTGGATTTCATGTCGCTGTATCCTTCGATTATGATGGCCAACAATTTTTGTTTCTCTACTATTGTGATGGATCCAAGGTTCTTGAACATTCCTGGAGTGGAGTATGTCACAATAAAAGTGACAGACAAGAAGATTTATACTTGGGCAAAAGGTATGCCTGGATTATTACCAATTATGTTGGAAAAACTGTTAGGAGCTCGTAAAGTTGCTAAAAAAGCCAAAGCGAATGCAAAAAACGATGTTGAGAAAGCAGTTTATGACAGTCGTCAGCTTGCTTTGAAGATATCCGCAAATTCAATTTATGGGTTTACCGGCGCGGTAAAGATGGGCAAATATCATTGTTTGGGTATTGCGGACTCTACTACATTTCGAGCTCGTGAAATGTTGCATCAAACTCAAACATGGGTGAAAGAATTATATCCTTGTGATGTCGTTTACGGTGATACTGATTCTATTATGGTATTATTTGAAAATGGGAAAACAAGAGAAGAATCATTTGCCTTAGGTGATGATGCTTCAGAAAAAATTACTCAAATGTTTTCAGAGAAATATGACACTGACAAGATTGTTTTAGAAATGGAAAAAGTGTATCACCCATATTTGCTTATGCGCAAGAAACGATATGCTGGACTTATGTACGAGAAAAATAAAAAAGGGGAAGTTGCATTTTCGTATTTAGATGCAAAAGGTATCGAACTTGTTCGAAGAGATAACTGTGCGATTGCTAAACATGTTCAAAGTGATGTATTGGATGCATTAATGTACAAAATGGATCCAGACCAAGCTTGTCAAAAAGTGCATGAGCACATGGAAAAGATTGTGAAGAATGAGGTTCCGTTGATGGATTACAAAATGTCAAAGTCTCGAAGGAAAGAATATGTGAATGAAGAATTGCCACATCTAGAAGTTGTTCGCAAAATGCGTGAGCGGAATCCTGGTTCGGAGCCTCAGGTTGGTGATCGTGTTCCGTTTATTTTGATTGAAACGTCGAATCTGAAAGCAAAAGCTTGTGAAAAGGCGGAGGATCCGAAATACATTGAAGAAAATAATTTGAAAGTGGATCGGTTATATTATACAGAGCACCAAATTGTGAATCCTATTTGCAGTTTATTGGATCTCGTCATTGATGATCCTAAAAAGCTCTTTGTGAATCATGTACGTACTTTGACGAATCAACGAAAAAGCCAAAATACAATATTTTCATTTTTGAAGAGAAAATCCGATGAGAGCACGATATCGGAAGATGTGAAAGAAGACGATCGTATTTCTGAAAGTAAACCAGCAAGTGTGGCATCACAAGATAGAAATGATACAACAGTGGACGTTACAGCAGCTGAAAATGCTTTTGAGGATGCTATGATGAACATCGGAAGTGCAACACGAATCATCAAAAATCAACCCAAGAAAAAGAAAAAGTCTGTGTCAAAATAATTTATTCGCGGTGTGTGTAAAAACAGTGTCATGATAGACGATTAATCATGATACAAGACTTATAACGAATAAGACTATGACTTCGATTATCACCGTTAACAGTAAAGAAAACAAAGCTCTTTCTTTCTTATTGTCTATGGGTGAATTAAGATAACACATTCCAAACAATATTAGGCTGAATATTATCCACAAAACCCAGCCTGATTTCTTTGGATTTTTATCCGTAAAATCCATAATTTTTTTTTCTGTTTTTTTGGCAAAATTATAAAGTTTATCTTCTGCTTTTCTTAGGATCTGTTTTTGATTTCTGTTCATTATTATTTTAGCTAACAAAAAAAATAACGGTCTAACTTTTATTTTTAATTTATTTCAAGTAAATTATTTAATAATCGAGTTGTATTTTGATTGGGAATTTCGATTCCATTTTCAAACATTGAAATCATTTTTGCACTTACATTTACCGCGTTTGCTACATCAATAGTAGTTAATCTCTTCCGAATTCTCGCTTCTTGAAGTTGAAACCCAAAAGGAGGTCTATTATTAGAGGTGTTCAAAAGTTTTTCTACCTTTACCTCACAATCTTTATTTTGTTCTTTTAATATGTCCCATTCTTGATAGACAAAAACATATGACATCTTGTTTATTCTAGTTGTCCTAAATATTTTTCGAATTCATCCGTGAGCGCCACATCTTGTACTTTGAACACATTTGTAATGTCTGATATGTCATCGAATTCAGACGCTTTAATTTTTTCTAAGATTGTTGCACGATTGTCAATGATGTTTTTCAAGCGTAAAATATGATTATGATAAATATCCAAATTATTTCGAAATTCTTGGGTTTTTTTCGTTCTTTCATCTTCAAAAGCGAGTAATTTCTTCTCAACCGTGTCTTTTTCTGAAGGAGTGAAGCAATCATTCGATTGGATGTCTTCATTAAGACATGACAATAATGAAGCTTTATCGTTATATTTTTTAATTTCAGCTGCCATGATTTTTATTTTTTCTTCAGCATCTTCAAAACTCATTTTGTTTTCCAAAAAAAAGTAAAATAATTTGATTCAAATTGATATGTACACAAAATCGGAATTTACAACACCAGCGTTGAATGTAGAACATCCTGATTTATTATTTTTGGTTTTATGCTCCAATGTGCATGAAGATCTATTATGTGGACTAAAATCACAAAAAGACCCGGAGTTGAATAAAGTTACGGGGATGATTTTGCCCCACACTTCCCACCATTTAGTTTTAAAGTCTTTCATAGATTCATTCTCTTCTTTCTTTATTTTCCAAAAGATTGGTGAAATGCCTTCTCGACAAGCATCTGCATCAGCACATGCCCATTTACACACGTTCAGATCACATGTTGATGCCCCAATTTGATGACCACAGAATTCACTACCGATGAGAACAGAAGCAAGTTTATATCGTATATTCTTATACTTGAAACTCAATCTAGGTTTCCATTTTGTTCGGAAACATCTCACGACTAGCAAAGATGGATTGTGTGGATTTGGCAGTGCTACTTTAGTTGTATTATTTTGTTTATCTTTAACATCCAAATTGAACTCTGACAAATTTGGGGCGAAAAGGCGATACATGGGAATGCCCAACTTTGCACACAATATTATAAATTCGGATAGTCCATTTTGCCCATCTTTTTCTGGTGCTTGTTTTGGGTTGTCACCCAATTTGTACTTGTAATATAAATAGTGCCGCAATGTTTCTGCAGTTTTGGGGTTGGACAAACAATTTTCGATGAGAGAATCAAGTTTTGTATCCTTCCCATAATATTTTATAATATCTCGCATTTGTTTACAGAAGAAACAACAGAAACACATGGCAGAGTACCAACACAACCCAGAATTTACAAGTCTTTGAGGTATTCCTGGTACATATGATCTTTCCAAAGATTTGATTATTTTGTGTTCATGTGAGCTCAAATTGTCAACATAGTTATGCGACGGGACTACGCCAAAATATCCTTTGTCGTAACTCACACAATCATCACTATTCATGTATCCATATTTTCTTGCAAAACTGGAAATGGCTTGATTATTCATTAAACATACAAAACGAGTGGGTAGTAGTTTCGATTGTATTGACCACCATTGACCATTATGTGTTTCTTTGAGAAATTTACACACTATAGGATTGTCTTTACATGTGTTATACACGATTTCTACAACTTTATCCATCGGCAACTCCTTGCCAAATCTGACATATTTCATATTTACAATAATGCACATATAATTTTTATGACAATCGAGTAAATTTTTGCAAAATAGTATAAATGGGGCGTTTCGATGCATTTCGTTCTATGCCCGTGATGCAACTTACTACAAGTTTGAGTCCAAGTTTTATGAGAAACTTGTCCAGTCGAAATGCAAATACATTATTCTCTGTGATTGCCAAAAGAACCGATATTGATCAGATTCCAAACGAAGTTTTTTCGACAGTACTCAATAAATTAGATATAGACGATATTTCAAGAAGTTTAGATAATTTCACTCCAACACAAATACAAAGCTTCTTCAATCCAACTCGTCTTTCGGGCATTACGCGTACACAATCACGTGATATGATGTATAGCATACTACGAAGAACAGACATAGATCAGATAGATAATAACACTCTTCAACGTTTATTCACAAAGTTGGACAATGCTGAAGCAGCTAATCTTTTGAGAAAATTTGATGATGCTCAAATTGCAGCACTAAAAACATCAAAGCCTCAATTAGCCAAAAAAATGTTCACGAAAGCAAAGCCAAAATTATCTCATGCCGAAAAAGCCAGATACAGATCACTTGGTTTGGGTTCGTCTACAATCATAGGAAGTGTGTATTATGCTATATCTCGTTTTGCCAAAATATTTGGCAAGGGTCCGCAAAAGTTATTGAGACAAATAATGAATAAAGGACCATCTCTCTTTATAGGATTTATTATTTTTGTAGCAACACTAATAATTATGTTATTAAAAGGTTTGTTCGCAATATTACAAAACAATGACACCTAATTCGCGTGAATTTTTAGTACTACACATGGATCGTTCATGTCTGCATTAATTCGAACTTCCACAGGTACCCAATGATCATATTGCAAGATTCTCAATTTTTTTTTGACAAACACATGATCTCCCCAAACATCAATTTTTAATCTATGTGGTGTTTTTTCCTCTGCTACAAGCCCTATTCTCGACAGTAGCTCAACTGGAAATCCCATCACCGTTTGAGTGCAGTAACGAGTCAAGTTTAAATTTAGAAAATCTGGAAACATTTTTACCTTTTCTCCGTCGATTCTAACATTAGATCTTGGTGTATCAATGCTGATTTGTTGCATTGTTTTCATGAGTGTCTCTTGTCCACATTTTACTTGTTTATCGTACATGTTTTTATAAATGTACACAAAATGTTCAGAATGTAGATTGAAACAATCCAATGTATCTTCTACAACATCGAAAATTTGAAAATCATCATCCATTTGTATTCATGAAACAAAAAAATATTTTTTTTTCGAAAATGGATTCTTTTGAAAAAATGTATTTTTTCCTTTGCATTTGCATATTGTTTATCATTGCAATTGTACACAAATTACATAATTTGTAGGCTGTATGGAGCATCACTGATGCTTACCTCATCTTCTGCCCTTTGCCTTAACCAATCGGGTTGTGTTTTTTTGCGTGTTGACTGGCGTGATGGGGGTGATTGCTTTTTCGTAGTATCAGAAGAATCAGCTTTTTGAGTAGAATCACTACTACTTATACCGAGAGCGCTTCCGACCTTCCTCGCCATCCCGGCAATCCCGCTGCTCGGCCCGGAGGCATCACTATCAGTATCACTACCACCATCACTAGAATCGGCAGGATCGACATTCGTAAATTCTGTATATTGAGGTTCTGTAAGGGTTTTTGCAACACCAATTCTTCGTGCAACGTCATCATCTTTGTCTTCAGTGAGCCGCTTAGTGTAGATAGTCTCACCATAGGAGCACCACCACAACTTGAGTGCCTTGGCGTGTTTGGGTTTCATAGTATCCAATAGTTCCCTTGAATACTTCAAGTACAGTTTATTCTTATCCCCAACCGTGTGGACTACAAAATGACCTTTTGCGACACCTTCTCTTGTGATTGGGTATGAGAAGTGAATATTGTCTTTGGCACTGTGGAATTCGACAGAGAGGTCAAAGATGCTTGGAGCCTTTGTTCCACATTTTGGATTTTTCTTTGGATCCCATGCACATTCCAGTTTTGGATCACTACCGGGTCTTGTTTTCCCATTCTTAAGTGTCTTTTCGGGTCTGCAGCTAGTCTTGGATTTCTTTGATGCGCAGGTCTTGTACTTAAGTGACTTTGGTTGACGAACACCCGTCTTTGGAAATTTCTTGGCATTCTCAAGGGTTTTCTTTGCCGACTTTCTCTTGGTCTTCTTACTGGTCTTCTTACTTACCTTTTTAGACTTTTTGGGTTGGCACGAGGGTGTGCGAGACTTTCTGTAAGAGCATCTCTTGCTGGCCTTTCTGCAACCAGGCTTGCGCTTTCTGCTGCAGTATTTGAATGACGCAGTACGTTTGGGACTTTTCGCCATTTCTGTTTATGAGTAAAAAATATTTTTTTTTTGTTCGAATAAAAAAAATGTTTGTTTCTTTAGAGCCTTTATCGGGAAACTATGTTGATGTTTATCCAGAAAATGCGCAAAAATTAATAAAAAAATTAAAAAATAATGAACAAATTTTTCTTGGACCAGATTGCTTTAATGCAATGGTACATAAAAAGGACAATACTTATTTTCAAAAAACACCAAGTGTTTTTCAAATAAATAAACGAGGTGGTAGGCGAAGTGTAAAAGAAATCCAAAATGCAGATGAAATTATTGTGTGCTTCAACGGAAAAACATGGAATTTTGTAAAATCAAGTGATTTTACATTATACCAAAAAAAAATTACGAATATGAAATTTCCTCCTGAAAATATACATTGGCAGTGGTGCACCATCAATTCATTTCACAAAGCGAACGATTCTGATTGGATTTCTTACAGTGCAAATGATAATATGCTCATAGAAAATGCATTCAAAGATCCCGTGCAAAAATCTATACGATTGCCAGTTGGAATGAAAACATATGAAATCGTGTTTTTATTGGATGAATTTGAACAAAGAAGTGTTTATGCAATTCAAAAAGATGTACATAGCGAAAGAAAGCGCATCATTCGTCGCTCTTTATCTTATATGACATTTTTTCCTGTTCCGGATAATGAAACAACATGTGCCTTATGCTGTGAAGATTTCAAGGATTCTCCACATTTGCCTTGGGTAAAAACAGCATGTAATCATGTTTTTCACTGTGTATGTTTTGATCGAATACGAGCAGAAAAAAAATGTCCAATGTGTCGAACACAACTGGATTAAAGTCTTTTTTTAGTATTAGAGTTGGTTGGCATCATTTTTTAATAATTCGATTGAAAATTTTCAAGAGTTCTTCTTTTTTTTCCATTTCATATTCTATCTGAGGTTTTATGTCTATGTCATCATCGCTTACATACAAATGTTCATCTATATTTCCAAAGTATTGGTTTAACCAATCAAATAGCATGTTTTCGAGGCGAATGTATTTTGTGATGTTATTATTTTCAAGTGTCGTCATTTACTTTGGTAGGCAAAAATTTTTCGTTAGACATGAAAAAGTTTCCAATAATATATAAAATGCCAGCGTTGAAAACCGACAAGTGGCCACACTTCTACTTTTACGATGTTACTTCTGACAAGAAAAATGTTAAAGTTCATAAGGATCATATCAAGTTGAAAAGACGTATAACCAAATCAGGTGGTCCAGGCAATTACCATGCTATCATCGCGGTTGGTAAAGCCTCAAATGGATCCGATATTTGGCGATGGACTAGCAAGGATGAGTACGATGCCTTGAAGAAAAAGTTGGCAAAGAAGTCACCAAAGAAGTCACCAAAGAAGTCTGCGAAAAAGTCTGCGAAAAAGTCACGAAAGAAGTCTGCGAAAAAGTCACCGAAGAGATGCAATGTTTTGAGCAGTGGCAAAAAGAAGACAAAGGTTCAATGCAAAAGAAGCCCAGTATCATGCAGGTGGGTATCGGGCAAGAGAAAGAGCCGTAAAAGTCCCGCTCGTAAAGGGTATTGCAGAAAGGCCTAAGTTTCCTCACTGTCAAGTGTAAGCCAAATAAAAAGTTCTTCACAGTACCATCGGGGTTGATATTTGATTGTATTCCAATCAGGTCGTGTGTTTTGTTCTTGAAGCAATTTCAGAAGATTACTTGCTGCTTCTGGGTGTGCAGGACCATGAGCAATTTTTTTAACTTCAATTTGTGCTAAATTCAGCCTTTTACATTGAGCGATTGCTTGTATCTCATTATTTTGTATTGCACCAATGTAGATCATATCTTTTTTTTTAACCAGCAAATCTTCAAAGTCGTGTGGAATATGTTTTGTGACATGTAAATCGTGCCAAAGGCGTAATGTCGTAATCGTGCTGCATGTGTCTAAAATTTTTAATGTGTACATGAGACAAAGTAGATATGTCATTGATCGATGGAGATAAAAAAAATGGTCTACAATGTAAATTTTACTCATGACATTAAAAACATGAAGATTGTATCTGATTTTTGTGTGATATCGAGATTTGGCATTTCTTGCATTCAACGAAAATGGTTGACTTCCACGAATTTTAGCTGTATTTTATGTGCTCTTGTGATTAAATTTTTACAAAGAGATTTTCACGATTTGCCTGATTGTATTCGGGATATCGATGTAAATTATTTGTTAGATTGAAAGTGTGGCGTGAAACCATTATCATGTGTCAAGTATGAGGGATCTCCAAATGTATTTGCCATGACATTTTCAAATAATTTATAATTTACTACACCATTCGCACTTAATGATAGTTTGTACACAAATCCTCGAATCATGCTTTCAACAAAAGTTTGTAATTTTGTCAAGCATTCTGCTGATATTTTGTATTGTTGTTCCAATGTGTAATCATCTATGTATTTGGATATGTGATTCTTGCACAATTCAATGTGTTCATTTACAACTTTATAGAATACAGATGAATCTAGCAGATGCCCTGCGTTTTTAGGCGCATCCTGAGTCTGAAATAAACTTATAGATTTTCCTACTTCTAAATCTTGTTCGTTAATGTATTTTCTCTTTTTTATGACGCAATGTATGAGGGAACCTTTTATGATGTTGAACAAAATTCTGGTCAAGAGATCTGTTTGCATTGCAGTGACTATATGTTCATCTCCTCTATCTAAATCATATTCATGAAATGCTTGTTTGACTGCATATTCTGGGAATACATTTTTCCACATTTACAAAAACATTCAAAAAATTATTTACTATGAACGAACTCACACTTTTCAAAGCATTACATTTTTTTTCGAAGCAACAAATTTTTTTCGAAACAAAGAAAATGTTGAGCCTTGAAGAAGCCTCGATTGCTGCATTTCGCCATAACTTGACGAAAGCAAATAGTTCAGACTTACTCGAGTACTGGTCGAAAGCGATACAACTCAAAGGTGGAAACGAGAGTGGTATTTTTGATGAAATGGCGTGTCGCGATATCATTGCCTACACGATTCTTCATTTTATTAATCTTCGTGAAGATTCTGTTTTTGGAGGCTTTGTTCGATCTCACTTCAGTGGTAAGGTATGGCACGATATTGATATTTTCGTGAGTGACGAAGAAAGCAGATGGATGCGATGTATGACAGAGTTTTTGTGTCTTGTTCTTTGTTTCAAGAAGCATCAAATATCTTATCATCAGCACTCTCCATCGCCTTACTCTAAAACTTACGACCTGAGAGTTGTATGTTCGACTCCATCATCTGATTTTGGAAAAGACCGTACCATTCCTCTTACATTAGTGATCAAATTGGATCTCGTTCACCTTAATATCAAAAGCCGTTTTGAGACTCGATATTTGAAGAATCGTCTTCCTATTTCGATTGGGAGTTGTCTTAAGTGGTCTCGTGGTGTTGTCTCTTTTCGTTGTGCGAAAGCAATTCAGATGCGAGTGAGTTATTGGCTAGTTGAAGACATTATAGACCTCTTGAAACAAGGAAAGGATGTCAGGTTGTGTCTAAGGACCATGCCAAACAACCCTAAACATGCATCAGATTATCGTGAGTACTATTGGTATAGAATCACAAAGATGAAGAGGTGTTGGGAACTGTTGCCTGCAGATTGTCACGAACCTCCTTCTTATGCTGAAGAGGATCTTTCTCAGCTCATGCAGCGTTTGACGCTAGCAAAAGTGAACCGAGCAACTGTCATCGTTGATGAATAGTAGATTGGGACACGGTTTTTTTTTCATGTCGGTTGTGCGGTATGAAAAAAAAAAGCATGTGTAAATGTTCATGTTTATGATTACAATACTATGTTTGCCATTTTTCGAAAAGGATGGTGCAAATTACATGTTTTATCCTCCTTCTCCTACACCAATTTCGTGTCATAAACTAGATCGCGTATACATATCGGAAGCTATCGTTTCTTCTACTAGAGCTAGAGACTTTTTGAAAAATCATTCCTTTATCAATTCGTCATTTGAAAATAGGGTGCAAGCAGATCTTTCCAAAGTTTCAGATGCACTTGTAGTTGTGAGCACTTGTCTTTTTTCATGAGTTGGAATTTTTTTGAAAAAATATCTGAATGTTTAGATTTGTCAAAATTCTTGGGTCTGGTGTGAATGGAGAAGTATGTTTATCGGAAAATATGAAGACTTTTGAGAAGATGGCGATAAAACGCTTACATGTACAAAATGAATTGCATATATTGCAACAAGTTTCACCACATGTAAATATTGTGCAAGTTGTACATGTCTTTGATATGGAGAATCAGATATTCATAGGAATGGAAGTGATGGATATGACTTTAAAGAATTACATCAAGAGTAAGAATTTGTGTGAGAATGAGATAAAATGGATATTAAAAGAAACATTGACAGGACTTCATCACTGCCATTCTTTGTCAGTATTACATCGTGATATTAAACCAGAAAACATTCTTTTAAATCGTCGTGGTCATGTCAAACTATGTGATTTTAGTTTGAGCCGATCTTATTCTAATGACATGACACCTTGCGTTGTTACTTTATGGTATAGAGCTCCCGAACTGCTGCTTGGACAACGAAATTACAACTTTAGTATAGATACATGGTCCGTATGTTGTGTGCTTCTAGAAATGATTTATAAATATCCTCCATTCATTGCAGAAGAAAATTCAGAAATGTCGCAAATAAAATGTATTTTCACTGCACTTGGTTGTCCAAAAGAGTTTCAGACTATGCAAATACAGGTGAATGAACGCATCAAAGAATTATGGAAAAATTTGTCATTTGTTTCCGATACTTTTGTTTACGATATACATCGACGTCCGACATGTCATGAACTTATTCAATTTATTGGGGAGTGTGAAATTTGTTTTTTTGAAATCGAAGAGCACAGAGCGACTTATGAAAAAGTACCCGAAGGATGGGATACTCTTCTTGGACCTTTTCAAATACCTTAGGGTTGTAGCAATCCAAAAAAAATACAGTACTTCTAGGTCGTACTGTAAGCAAATCAATTAAACATCAAATCTAGTGGATTTTTTGGTGCCGGTGGTGGTGTATCTTCTACTTTCTTGGCAGCGAAAGCAACAATATTTTCAGAAGTGGGTGCAGCTTTGAATACTTCCTTTTTATCTTGACTTTTGTGGCATATAAATGGGAAGTGAGTCACTTGTAACAAACTTTCTTTTCCTTGTAATAGGGTATTTGGTACTAGTTCTGCGTTAATCAATGCAAATTTCGTATCACTTTTAGTGCTTGCATCGCAGAATTTGGGAAGAGCAGTATGACAATGAGGACACCATGGTGCATACACCATGTATAAGACTTCATCATTATTGTTGTCAAAATCTTTTATTTTTTCACCGTTTTCTATTTTCACTGTGTTCTCTACTTGTTTAAAATTTTTGCATTTTGAATCGGATTCAGAACAGTGAGTCAAATTTTCTACCTTAAAATTGGTAAAATCCGTTTTAGCGTGACAATCTGTGCCTTTTGTGGAGGATTTTCTTCCTGACACAAAGTTCATACGATCATATCTTTTTTTACAGGCATTGAAACTCATACTAAAAATGATAATGATTAAAACAATTGCACCTATAATCATGATAGCTTGGCAACCATTATCATCGGTTTCGTTTTCTTTGGGAAATAATTTTTCCAAATCTGCGGCAGAAATTTTCGTGTAAGGATTTGGACGCACGATTTGCGGGCTACTTAGTTGATAACCTGAGTACATCCTTTCATGCGCACAAAGAAAAAAAATTGTGTATGTCCAAGTAATGAACCGCACAGCGATTTATTCGTGGGGACCAAGTGGTTGGACATTTTTACATGCAGCTTCGTATGCATATCCAAATATTCCAAAACATGTTGATAAGATGAATATGTATAATTTTTTAAGATATTTTGCGTCGGTTATACCTTGTATGAGGTGTAGGATAGATTTTACAAATTATTTGCAACAACAATTGCAACAAAAAGAAGAAAGTAGTGTATTTAAAGATACGAAAAGTTTGGTGCATTTTTTAGTGGATGCTCACAATTATGTGAATGTAAAACTCGACAAAAGAATATATTCTTATGCCGAAGTCGATGAACTGTATATAGGATCGAATACTTCTAGAAGATGCGGTTCAATTATTATTACTATAACATTTTTATTAGTTGTATGTATTGGTTTGTATGTATTTTATAGAAAGCATAAGAAATCGACATCAAATATGGATTTCACACGGTTTACATTTCAAAAGGATCATGCTTAAAAAGTTTTGTGCGTTTAAACGATGATACTAAAAAAGTATATGAAAGAAAATGAAGTATACCATATTACTTTGTACTCTCGTTCAACAAATTTATTCTTTAGGTTTTTGCAATGATAATGATATATCGTGTGCTAATTGGGCTCTTCAAAACGAATGTTCTGGTGACAATGCAGAATGGGTACAAAAGCAATGTCCTCACTCGTGTAATGTTTGTTCGCACATATGTCGCGATATGAATGAAACGTGTTCTGCTTGGGCAAACGACGGTTATTGTGAAACAAATACAGGATATATGTTACGTAATTGCCCAACAAGTTGTGGCTTATGTGCTCCAAAATGCTATGATAAAGAACCTAATTGTAAACAGTGGAGCTTAGATGGAAACTGCGCTCGCAATCCGGAATATATGTTATATAGTTGTCCGTTATCATGTGGGGTATGTACAGATACATGTTTGGATACGCACGAATCGTGTCCGAATTGGGCAGCAAATGACCAATGCAACGAGAATCCTGGTTATATGTATAAAACATGTCCGAATAGTTGCAACGTTTGTAGTCGCATGGCTTGTATGGATAAAAATACAACTCAATGCAGACGTTGGGGTGAATCAGAGTGCTTGAATAATCCAGTTGCTGTCATGCGAGATTGTCCTCAAATGTGTGGGGTTTGCACAACAAGTTGTATCGACAAGCACGATTCTTGCAAAGAGTGGGCAACTATGGGGGAATGCAAAGGAAATAATTCAGATTATGTACTTAAGCATTGTCCCCAATCGTGTCATATATGTCATAATTTAGACAAGGACGAATTGTAAAATATATTGAATCTCTTGAGAAAAGCCGAAAAAACTTTTTTTTTTAATTTATGAATACATCATTTTATGAATACAGACGCAAAACGCTGTCATCAACACGAACCCGCTTCCGTTTTCGAAATTTATCAACATATCTATTTTTTTCCAATTCGTTAAAATCTGTCATTGTCGATTTACCGCAAAGACGTCGTTCAAGCAAATCTTCTGCTAAACTCAAAGCTGTTTTGGAAAGAATAGCTATGCTCTTCGCTCGTTGAGGAATCATTTGTAGTTGTTTTTCAATATACGATGTGACATCGACGCTTGGCTTGAACAGTGCATAACCAAGAGATTTGGTATTGTATTTATCACAAGAATAAACGACACGCGTGATATGCGGATATTGCGCCAATATCAAATTTATGCTTTCAAAACACAACCATATGGCTTGTCTTGCATCTTCATCCAAACTTTGAAACCCACCTGTGGAGGACGACCAACCAGTTGAAATACCCATGGCTCGAGGAGGATCGCAAAAAGTGTATGGACGAATTCGTGCCGAATTCCCACCCGGATTTCCTGAATTCCGATCCTTGAAATTGTCATTGAACAAAAATAAGCAGTCATCGTACTTGGAATTGTTGATGAGTACACAAAAATCAGTCCTCGGGTTAGAAGAATCGTAAACAACAGGACACAAGCGCACCATTTTTTTTCGAAAAAAAAAATGAAATACGTTCAGTGTACAAACGACATGTATTCTTGTTTGTAATCCTTTATCATTTCTGTATCAAAATCAAATAAATGTGCGTTTCCACCTAAAGCGATACATTTTTCACCACAGCACGCGACTTCCCAATTTAAATTTAAAACATCTTTAAACTCTTTCGCATGTAGACCTAGCAGTTGCTTGCACATTTTTAGAAGATCTTTCTTTGTGTCGAATAATGTGGTATCACAGTTTGTGAAACATTGAAATTTTGTATCTCCCACATTCCATTCAAATTTACTTTCTTTTTTCTTGAGATTTAGATTCCATATCGCAAATATTTTATGAGGAAGTGTTATTATTCTGAATATTGAAACATCTGTTTGACAGTCAAGGTTTTCAAACCATACCTTATTTTCACCAGGTACGAGATGTATTTGGATACCCTCTACTTGCTTGGAATCGTTTGATACCTCTTGCTTTTCTGTGTAATATTTATCATCGTGTATTGTTTTATATTCTGTACAATGCACCTTATCACATTGTGCAACTACAGACAGATGGGGTATATCATGTTTTTCAAAAGTATATGCCCAAAATAAATTACTTTGTATTTGTTCCTTGATACGCTCATTTTTTTTGGACAGATAACTTTCAAACATTTTACCGGATGCGAAACGCATTATAAAATGTTCTGATTGGAATGGATATGTTAAGAAATATAAAGTATTTTGTAATCTTATGGGCATAGATTTGTTTTTATCATTATGGTCATATATTAAACTATGATAAATCGCATTTTTATCAGCTACATCAAATTTTATGAAAAACATGATGATATAGATTATCAATATTCCGATCAAACACTTTAATATCATTTATGTAGAACATATTTTTTTTTATTGTATCTTTGGAATGGAACGAAAAAATAATATAATTCTTGCAGCCATTTACATATTTTGAACAACATCTTTTGGAATCACCATGAGCAACTCCTCAAGAGTCGGCATACAAACTTTGTTTGCAGTGCGTTCATCGAGAACCGCTTTCACCATCGGCCACAACATGCTTAAAATAGGACCAGACGGATAAATGTATACTTTATGTAATGTTTCTGGGTAATTATTCGACAGTACGTGTATTATTGCTTTGAGATACTCCAAGTCCCAATTTTTACTAAATTCGAATCCTGAACGGTCGTAAAAAATACAAACTTCATAATTTTTACTCGCTTCCAATGCAGATTCTAGCACATGTATTGTCGCCAGCACACTATCCTGCAAATTACGATGCAAAGGATCGTACCTACAAGACCTGACTACGATGATTGGACAATCGTTTTGCAAATCACGAAAGGGAACCAATTCTATTTTTTTCTTGGCAAGTTCATGCTTTACAACATTCGAAAGCTTTATAGGTAAATTCAGTTTTCGCCATTCAGACACTGTATTCATAAGAGAAATTGCCTCAGGTACATTAAGCTTTTTAGCAACTAAATATCTAGAACGCGTGTGAAGATTGCATTCTGGATCAACTTTTTGAAATTCTTTATCTGCTTTCAAAAGACCTGGTTGAATTTTTGCGTGGGACAGATGATAACCTTTATTTATATACTTGACAGCTTTCAACTCTTCCATATCTTAATTACATACATATAATTTTATTTAAATACGCACGCATTGTTTACGACGAGGATCGCACAGTCTTCATAACTATCGTGGCGAATTTGTTGACGAGGACGGAACTGTTCTTGAATTTTTACATAATGTTCATTTTTTTTGGCGGGTGCGAATACATGAAATGGGATTATGCAAAAAAAATTGACATTGTGCACAATTTTTTTACTCTGTGTACGACGATCATGGTGATAAAGGAGGCGGTGACGGAGGCGGCATATCTGGAATATCGTCTCTTAACCACAAGAAAACTCTGTTTCTTTCAGCGTTTTGATTGCTTTGATACCGATTCGAAGGGTACCCTAAACCTGTATATTGAGGAATCTTGGTATGATAGCAATGTGAATACCAATCATAGGTGTAATAACACCAATAATCATTACTATTATAGCCATCCCAGATGACACTAATGACTTTTACTTGTGAGGGATCACCACCTGAAGTGCACCTTGACATAAATTCTTTGAACTGGTCTGGATATAAATGTGAAGTGCCCGTATTCTGCCTACAACTACCGTCTCCGTTACTTAAGCAAGTCACATAATTATGATTTGGATGTATTGAACCTTCAGGAATGGGTGGTTGTATTGCATGTCCAGCCTCACTTATGTTTGTAGGTATATGCCATCCTTTTGGCATTCGCAACGCATTTGTGTCGTTGGGATTATTCGACCACCCACCCCGTGAATTATATGGATCGTTGCCACAAATGACATTGACACGAATTTTGCCCCTGATCTGTCCACCTTGTCCATCCGAAATGTAAATGTTTGTGCCTCTTGCTGGAATATCATGATTATGATTGAAGCTTCCATAGCTAGTATGCAGATAATGAATCGTTGTGTTTATAGGTGGAACTGAAGGAGGCGACGGTGGCAGTGGTGGTGGTGATGGTGGTGATGGTGGTGATGGATCCGGTAAAAGTTTTACAAAATTTTCAACATGTGAATATTGTAATACAGATGTGATTGCGTTTGCTAAATGATCTGTGTCCGGTATTGTACACTGCCATGTTGTTTCTGCTGTAAGTTGATGTACAATTCTACTTCCTGGTGGTCCAGGTGGAGGAGGTGAAGGTGGTGGTGGCGAAGGTGGTGGTGAAGGTGGTGGCGATGGTGGTGGTGATGGTGGCGGGGAAGGAGGTGGTGCAGGTGGAGGAGAAGGAGGCGGCGACGGTGGTGGTGATGGCGGTGGTGGTGATGGGGGTGGCAAGGGAGGTGGAGAAAGATCTAATATGGTTTCGTACAGTGAATTGTAAGATTGCCAAATTTGATGATGATTTGAAATAAGACTGAATGTTATAAAATATCCAGATTTTACAGAGATGTAGTGTGTACTTGCTGTAGTACCAGTCGTTATAGGTGGCGAATTTGAAAAGCTTTTTGTTGTATCATATCGACTTGTTGTGTGTAAGATGGCACCACCATAAATGTCTATAAGTGTAACAAAGTTTCGAAGAGTAGAGCTTACCTCTAAACATGATGTTGTTGAGCGAACTGGGAACTGATAATTTGACCAGCATTCTAATTTTATAAATGCGTAGTAAAATGGTTGGCTAATTTGAATGCACAATCGTGTTGGGAGTGCAGGACATATGACAGTTCGCATGTTTGCTTGACATGAAGCTTCCGTAGAATCACCTCGTCCTCCGATACAAATGTCTTGTGGAGATGTGCTTGATGATCTAGTATCAGTGTAAGAATTAGGATAGCACAGACACTTTCTGAAATTTTGAGTTGGTGCGAATGGACAATATCCGTTATTGGCTATATTTGAAGCTTCAGAACTTGACAATCCCGCAAAACTGTAAGAATTTATTTCGTCACGATGTAGTTGTATCACACACCCTCCTAAATCGGTTGGAATGGGTAAGACTCTGTGATATGTTGTCAATTGCGGATGTACATTCGCAAGATATTTACATTCTTCAAGATTCAAGGCTCTGAAATCGGATTTACACTCGTATGTAGCCAATTGACTGTTCAATTGATCTGCATGTATCGCACAACCAGAAAGAATTGTATCGACCCCCAATCCATATTGTAGATATAAATCATACAAGTGTTCACATACATCAGTACGGCTTGGAGATGAAGGTTTTTGACAATTTCCGCTCACTTCTTCGCAATATGTGGAAGGACATGATCCCGATGCTGTATTTAAAGATGAACATGCAGAATTCCAGCTCGTATCTAATGGTATTCCATAAAATTTAGGTAGTGCTGGTTGTGGAGGCATTGTTGGTGGGGGAGGTAATGATGGGGAATCCGGGGGAGAAGATGGTGGAGGCGAAGGAGGTTCTGGCGATGGTGGTGGTAGTGAAGGAGGTGGCGGTGATGGAGAAGGAGGCGGCGGAGATGGAGACGGAGGTGGTGGCGATGGGGGTGGTGGCGATGGTGGTGGTGGTGGTGAAGGAGGTGGCGGGGATGGAGACGGAGGCGGCGGAGATGGAAACGGAGGTGGTGGCGATGGTGGTGGTAGTGAAGGAGGTGGTGGTAGTGAAGGAGGTGGTGGCGATGGAGACGGAGGGGGTGGCGATGGTGGTGGAGGCAAAGGAGGTGGTGGCGATGGTGGTGGTAGTGAAGGCGGTGGAGGCAAAGGAGGTGGTGGCGGTGAAGGCGGTGGCGGAGATGGAGACGGTGGGGGAGGTGATGGCGGTGGAGGCAAAGGAGGTGGTGGCGATGGTGGTGGTGGTGAAGGCGGTGGCAACGGCGATGGAGCAACCGACACCATTAAAATAACATGTGTATGATGCTCAATAACATTCGTAGAATATACTTGCCGACACATTGTATAATTACCAGTCTCTTGCATAGTCACGGTAATCGTTTTGTCACCATTATTCTCACGAACGATAGATCCATGGTTTTCATTGTAAAATGGTGGTGGAGGAAATGGTGATGGGGGAGGAGATGGTGATGGAGGGGATGGAGGTGAAGGAGATGGTGATGGGGGAGGTGGTGATGGAGGTGATGGGGGAGGAGACGGTGCATATTTCCAACAGAGCTCAAAATGATACGTCCTACCCGAAACAAATTCATCATCAACAGAATGAGTATTTGTAGTCGGATAATTATTAACATTTGTAAAACGAGCAATCTTAAAGATCCCGTTTTCTTTATGAATTTGTATTGGATAATTGTAATTGTAATTTGGATTACAATCAAGGTCACCTACCGGTAAATAGTCTTGGCATATAGTTCTTAACATGTTCTTTACTTTATTTCGCGTGTCATCAAACAAATATGGTTCATTTTCAAAAGTACTCCATCCAACATCATTGCTATCATAATTGCATAATGAATGTGATTCTCTACCAGAAACTAAATAGCGTAGGCGTATCACATATTCGTTATACACTCTCTGATGAGATTCATCCTGCGTCGGCACATCTAAAGTTCGTGTGCCAATATTCGTCATGTTTATTTCAGGTTGTATCGGTGGTGGAGACGGCAATAATGAAAGACGACGACCTGATGGAGGCGAATCACAAGTCGACTCTTTTGTAAAGAATATATGATCGTTTTCAGATATGGTATGACCTCCAGTAAAAACGAGATCATATGTTACATCTGTAAATAACTCCATATTATTTGCAGAATATGGATATGTAGGATTCTTTAAAATCGAAATATCAGGCGGCGAAAAAGGCGGTGGTGAAGGCGGTGGCGATGGTGGTGGAGGAGAAGGAGGCAACGATGGAGGTGGCGGAGATGGAGACGGAGGGGGAGGCGATGGCGGTGGAGGCGATAAAGGAGGAGGGGGAGACGGCGGAGGAGGCAAAGGTGGTGGAGGCGATGGCGGTGGAGGCGATAGAGGAGGAGGGGGAGGCGGCGGAGGAGGCGGAGGGGGTGGAGGCGGTG
>Ga0160423_10001081_pt1 | contig 22703 bp, 15 predicted proteins | sample CRUFie14St8metaG_FD_108191 | JGI IMG/M metagenome (GOLD analysis project Ga0160423, IMG submission 108191) | Marine microbial communities from the Costa Rica Dome - CRUD Field 142mm St8 metaG | ecosystem: Environmental > Aquatic > Marine > Oceanic > Photic zone | place: Costa Rica: the Eastern...
AGAAGAAATTCAAGAAGAAGACCTACTTATAGAACTCGTTTAACTGAAAGTAAACGTATTATGGATAAAATAGTACAACATAAAGATGATTTAAAAGTATTTGCTAAAAATGAAGGCGTACCTGAAAAAGATTTAATGAGTGCTTTAAAAGCTATAGCAACTGGTGCTATGGATACTCTTGAAAAGACTACTAAAAAAACTGCAGAGGCAGTTGGTAAATTCTTAGGGATGTTAAAAGCTAATAAGGAGATTACGGATAACGACATGAAAACCGCAGAAAAAAATCTAAATGAAGCTATTAGACGTAGTAAAAACGTAATCAAACTTACAGAGGGTGACCTTTATAAAATAGTAGACAGAGTTCTAAAAGAAAAAAATAAATAATATTATGTGTGAATGTAAAAAATGTGACTGTACTACTAAATGTAAGTGTACTTGTTGTAATTGTTAAAAACTAAATAATTAATTAAAAGGGGATTGAAAGATTCCCTTTTTTTATTTAACCTTGTTTATATTTATATTAAAAAGAATACCATGAGTAAAATTAGAATTACAGAAAGAGATATTAAGAAAGCGTTAAACAAAGTAATTAACGAACAAGAGGAAGAAATGGATAACAGACTTCCTGTAGATGATGTTGAATTTGAATTGTCTGATTCTGATTATGATGAGATAATGGACTTTCGTGGTCCTGGAAGAAGTTTTAGAGGTTCCATCTATTATGATGGTGTAGTTCCTGAAACAGACGATAAGGAATACGATAGGAAATTAGCTTTAGCAGTTATAGACTACGAAAGAAGAAAAATGAACAACATGGAAACTTATGTGGGTGGTGTAGGATTTAAGAATCGTGGTAACCTTATGGAACCATTCGATAATATGGACTTCTAATTATTTACACTCAATAACATATCTTACTGGTCTACGAAATCCGTCATATTGTTCACAAGGATTTCCATAAAGAACTCCATCTACCAACGCTACCGCATGTCCTCTGACAATCATAAAGTAACGTCCTGTAGGGTGTTGTTCCATAAATGACTTTACAGTGTAACCAGTCTCTTTTTTGTACTTAGGATTAACTAATTTTTTCTCTCCCTTTCGTTGGTACTTAGGGTGAAAACCCATGAGTCTCATTTTGTAACCATTCTTTTGTCGTCCCAAAATATTTTTAATGTAAAGACGTGTGTAAGTTCCTTTACGTGGTTGGCGTTTAAGTTTAGTTTCAACAAATTTGTGTGCTTTGTCGTATGGTAAATCTAAAGCCATCATGAATGCTCTTACCACACAATCATTTCTTTCTGATTTTGCCAAATCACTTTGTGATTCGGAGATGACATTTGAATCTTTAAAAAAACCGTCTTTGATTTTTTTTGTTGTGATGTTGTTTCCGTAATAATCTTTTCTTGTGGCGGTTTCGATGATGCTCATATTTCTCTTTTTGTATACTACAAATATAAGTAATATTATTGAAACTACAAAATTAATTTTACATTATCTTAGAAATATTATTGTCTTTTTTCACTGTAATTGTTTGGTCACACCATTCTTTGACCAGTGGATTATGAGAGATTACAAATATTCTTTCAAAGTAATCTTTAATCTTTGTAAAGAATCTACCTACCAGTTCTAAGTTCTCGTCACTTACCTTACCAAATGCTTCGTCAAAACAAACTATATTAGGTTTAGGTAATGCACATACTTTAGATAATACAGCACGTAATGCAAGTGAAGCTATAGTCTTTTCATATCCACTACCTGTAGACATTAACTTTTCTACTCCCGTTCCATTGTCCACCATCCAAAACTCTAGTTCATTTTTATCATTAATTCTAAGTTGTAATGTGAACTCACAACTATCAGATAGTAATCTATTTAACTCACTGTTAAGATATGGTATAGTATTCTTTAAAATTAATTTAGATATACCATTCTTACCATAAGCTATGAGATAGGATTTAAATATCTTATCTACTTCTTCTTCTTTTTTAATTTCAGTAATCTTAGCGGTCTTATCAACTATCTCTTCTTCTTTTTGTGTTATGGTAGAAGTGTTGAAAGTTATTTGACTTTTAAGTTGGTCTCGTTCCGCAGTTATAGTTTCTATTAGAGTTCTTGCTGAAACTAACTTCTTTTCTATCTCCCTATTTTCTTCCAATTTATTTTTATTGGTTTCCCATTCTTTAAGTAGAATTGTTTTTTCTTTTTGGGATATGGTATTTTCTTTGATATCCAATTCTACTTTTATCTTTTTTAAAGACTCTTTATCATACTCAGACCAACTACTTTTAATATTTTCATGTTCACCAATAACCTTTTCACTCTCTGTTAGTTTATAAGTTAACTCACTTAGTTTTTGATTAAAATCTTTAAGTTTTTGTTGGTTATCTTTAATTTCTTGGGTATTGTCGACATCTTTTAAAGGTTGTTTACACAAGGAACATATTTCACCTTCTTCTAAATTTTTAATTAATTTAGTTATGTTTTTTATCTCTGATTTAATTTCTAAATCATCACTAACTAAAGTTTTGTTTTCTTTAATTAAAGTTTTATGTTCTTCTTCATCATATAAAGTTTCTGGTTTTACCAAAGTAATTAAATTTAATTTGTCTTTTAATTTATCACCTTCTTCCATTACCTTTTCTATTTCTTCTTTTAAGGTTTTTGGATTAACCTTAACAAGGTCAGGGTTAATATCGTTGTGTTGTGAAGATATTAATTTCTCTTTGTATTCAATTCCTGCTTTGTTCCTTTCTTCTAAAGTTTCTATTTCTTTACTTGATATGTTATTACTGTTTTTTAACTCTACAATCTCTTCTTTTAAATTTTCAATTTCTGTGGTTAAATCATTAATATTATAGTGATTAGAAATAATTTTTTTACTCCACTCAGTGTAAATTTCTTTACAGTTTTGTTCTTTCTTTTTTAATTTTTCTAATCCTATAAATCTGGTAAGTATCTGTCCTCTTTGAGTTGGTTTGGCTTCTAGTAAATTTTCAAGATTATTAGCGGTAGTTAAAATAGTAAGTAGAAAATCATCCATAGTCCCTATCGAATTTTTTAAAAATTCTTCTGTTTCTCTTCTTTGTTCTCCTTGTAAGTTTTGTAGAGAACCATCACTTAATCTTTTACTTAGATTTAGTTCTGTCCTCACTGACCAGTCACCTTTTTTTGTTTGTCTACGTATTACTCCTCTTTCTATAATAAAACTATCCCCATCAATCTCTACTTCCCCACAAACTAAAACTCTATTTTTGTCCGTAAATCTATTAAAGACTTCAATAGCTTTTGAGGATTTAGTGGTAACATTAAAAAATAAAAATAAAAGTAAATCAACGGTTAAGGTAGTTTTACCTCCAAAATTAGCTGGGTTAGAATCAATTGCTGTGATACCAGGGTATTTAGTAAAATCTATTTTGTTATCTTCACCAAAAGATAAAAAATTGCTGAACTCAATCCATTTTACAAACCATTTTTTATTAGCTGTATTATCTTCTTCTTGAATATTTGATTCCACTCTATTGTCAAGTCTAACAAATTTATCCCAATCAATAGTGACATCTTGTTCTTTTAAAAATTCTTTTACTAATTTCTTCTGGTACTCCTTGTCTATGACGTTTTCGGTGACTTCCTGAGGACTATTAGGTGCATTTATACCTGTTACCCTAGTTAGGACATTAACTCTCTCAGAATTGTACTTTTTCTTAAAGTAACTTTTGAGTCTTTTAATTTTTTCTTGGGTAAAATTTTCTGGAGTGTCCTCCCATATTACCTTTATAAAAGGATTAACTAACTCGTCTTTATTTACCATAATACTAGTCTTCTTTTTCTGGACGATTCTGTTCGAACCATTCTACTATAGCGTTAATTGCCCACACACCACCACTAGCTAACATCCCATCAAAGAATATGTTAGTGTAAGGTAAACACAAATCAAACTGTAGTGTTGGTGACCAAAGTACTAAGGAGAAGAAGAACCCTACCCAAGTAGAGGTACACATCATACACCCTAATAAGTCTCCAAAAAATTTAGACTTTTTTGTTATCCAACCTCTTGGTGTGTCAAAAATACTCCCATATACTAATATCTGGGACATCCCGTAAGCGGCTAATAGCCAAATTAATAATTCCATTTTTTAATCTTTATATAAGTTATCGTTTAATCTAGAAGATTTAAGATGTGTGGCTTTACTACCACTAAATCGTCTAAAATGATTTAACACATCTTCATATTCTTCTACTTTATTTTTTAAGGTTTTTATTTCGTTTTGTAAAGTGTTTATTTGAGTTTTGTCTTCTACTTTTATTGTAACTTCTTTAGGTTTTATTTTTAATTCCTCTTCTAATTTTTGTATCTTACTAAGTAGACTCTTGATTTCAGTATCGTCAGTAATGTACTCAGTTTTAGTAACTATTTTTTCCACCTCTACTGGTACTTCCTTAATCACTTCTTTCTCTACCTCTATGACCTTTTCAACCTCTTTAATCACCTCTTTTTCCACTTCTTTTTCTACAATTTCTTTACCTGCTTTTATAGGTGTCCTACCAAATTTTTCAATTGCAAAACCCCCTTTTAAGCACCCAAGTAAAAATTCATTAGGGTTATTTATTTTGTTTAGGTCACAAAACATTTCTATTTCTTTTAATAAGTCTTTGGGGATACTAGAAATTGGTGAGTTTTTCTTTTCCATTCTCAATGTCAGTTATATCTTTTATTTTAAAATTTAAATAGGGTGAGGAGTTATTTACTTCAATAAATTTATATTCATCTTCTTTAACGTCATAAATTCCATATCCGTGTTTACGTACGTTTTCCCCGAAATTTTGTTGGATTAAAGACCCAACCATATATGCTTTTTTACCATTAGGGATGTCCAACACTTGGTGTTTGTGTATATCACCCGCTAGTACTAAGTCACAACCTCTAAATTCGTTAGTGTTATAACCATCATCAAAAGCAAATCCCATATCAGTTACTAATCCTTGTATGGGTCCATGAAATAAACCTATATTTACTTTATCTGGGTCTGGATTAAAATCAGGTCTTTTGTTGTGGTCCATAAGGGAGTATATAATCCAATTTACATTTTCATCTTCTTCTACCCCTGGTGACTTAAAATACATAATATCTGGATTATCCATAGTGTTAATGATAGGTGAAATCGCATCTACCCTATCTAAATTATTTTCAAGAAAATCGTGATTACCTATTAATATTATCGTGGGGCATATCACACTACACTGAGAAAGGACCCAAGTGACCATATTAATTAACTCTGGAGTCATTTGATTTTTAGAATGTACTAGGTCACCTGTAAAAACTATTCTGTCGGGTTTTAACTCTGCCCACTCTTTAAAACACCTAAATAATATCTCTTGATACTGTTGGTGGTCTTTATATAGTTTTATATGCAAATCAGAAAAATGTATTATTTTTTCAATCATAATTTTTTATTAAATTCTTCTATTAATGATACAACTTCTTCTCTATAATCTCTACACTTTATAGGTTCGTATTTTTCATTATTTTCGTTAAACCACACTATATAGGAGTCTCCTAGTTTCAAATTAGTATTTTTTTCTATCAAATACTTGTATAAAGATAATTGTAATGAATATGTATTGAATTCACAAACATCTAAATGTGATATCGGGTCTTTAAATTGTTGCCATCGGTTATTTCTTTTAATCTCTTTATTAGTTTTCCAATCCCAAATCTGTAATTCATCCGCTTTATTATTCCAAAATAACTGGTCAACCATTCCACATATTTTAAATCCTTCGTCTCCAACAATAACCTCTGACTTAATAGGTATAAGTTTTCCGTAAGAATCGTCATAAAACTTATGGAACATATCTCTAATTTTATCAAAATCTTTTTTAACATCTTCTTCCCCTTCTCCTAATAATTTTTTAATTCTTGTATTGTCGTAAGGGAATATTTTGTTGTTTAGGTAGTTCTCCGCATATTCATGAAATAAAGTACCTTTTTCACAGGAATAATCAGCTTTGTATTTCCATTCAGCTAGAATTTCATCTTTACCTATACCTCTTTCTTTTGCTTTTTTTTCTGACCAATAATCACTGTCAAATTTTTGTTTAAACATTCCTATGACTCTTGTCACAGAATTCATTTCCTCACCATCTATATAATATTTGTGTGGTTCGTCAAAATATTTTATATTGTTAAACACACTTAATTCTACACTTATATCCATATCATTTATGTAATTCTAATATATTTTCTTTTTTTATTTCCCCTTTCAAATCGGCAATATCTTTACCATAAGGTAATTTAACAACTTTAATCCTACCACGTAATTTACCCCCATTTATTTTTTCATACAATCTAACAGAATCTTCCCACGCGTCACCATCTAAACAAATTATGATATCTTTTTTACATTCTTCGTATAAACGTTGCCATAAATTATCACTGATGACTTTACCTAACAAAGGTATACTATTAGGTAAAAAAAACATATCAAACACACCCTCTACTAAATAAACATCTTCATTCCAATCTAGGTGAGGTTCATTAAATATTATTTCACTTTTTTGTTGTTCGGGATTTTTATATTTTAATTTAGTATTAATATAACTTCTAGCTATAAAAAATTGTAAATCTCCATTTACATTATAAGATGGTACTATTAGACGAAATTTATATTCACCTTCAGTGGTAAATCCTATTTCATATTTCTCTACGATATCTCTATTTATATTTCTTTTTTTAAGATAACTCCACGCTTGTCTCGCATTTAAATCGTATTCAGAACAATCTATTAGTTTAGTGTACCCATAAGGTAGTTTAATATCTTTATTATATTTTTTATTAGTATATTCAAATTCGTCTGGATTAACTAACTGAAAATTTTTGAATTGTGTTGGGTTTCCCCATTTTTTGACTAACTTACCCACTCTACCTTTAGTGTAGTGAGTTTCTGAACATGCCCAACATTTGTAGACACCCATTTTATAATTTACCTCTAAATTACCCTTTCCGTCCCCACAATCTAAACCTTTAAGGTCATAGGAACATACAGGACAATCAAAAGCAATTTGGCCTTTTCCTGGATGATGTCTATAAGAATCACCTAGAATATCCTCTAAAATTTCAATAATAAGATTGTGGTCTTCCATCCCCTAAGTATAAGAAGTTAATAGGGAAATGTCAATTACCAAATAGATTCTTGTTTCATCAAACCCCTAACACATGTATAAGCGTCAGACATATCGTAACATTCTTTTTTTAATTTACCTGTCCTACCTAACGGCCAAACAATGTGAGGTTCTAATATTTTTACTTGTTCCCATACTAAATGTTTTTTATCACATCCTTTGGGTTCTCCACCAAATAAAACTTTTTTTCCTTTATCATTATAATTGTATAAAGACTCATGTGCAAATTTTCTAGAATTATATGTTGAGATGAATTGTGGCACTACACCTAATGTATCGTATACAGTTTTAACTATCATAGAGTTATATCTCAATAAGCTACCAACTGTATAAATATTATTAGAAGTTAGTAAGGGTTCTTCAATTATTACTTTAACAATTCCCAAATCTTTAACTCCTTTTAGTTTTTCTTCAAAAGCACTAGCTTTTTTAAGATGTTCTTCTATTTTGTCTTCAGGTCTAGGAGTAACTCTAGGTGAAAAATGTGTTAACTCTAATAACTTTTTAGATTTAATTCCAAATAAAGCCCAACCTATAGTTTTAGTTGATATGTCTAATCCCAATACTTTGGGTTCATTTTTTAATTCCATTAAAATTTAAATTTAAGATTAAAATACGTTGGGGAACTTCTATATTTCTCTACTGGTCTATCAGGTTTAGCTATTGCCAACATATTTCCACTAGAATCATACAACCCGACTTCACTAATGTAAACAGGTTTATTAACACTATCTAAATTATATTCACCAGCAGCATTAACCGTTGGATTTAAATCTGCTGCTGTTGGGTTTTTAGTAAAATAAAATTCGTCACTTTCTGCTCTACACATAACATTTAAACACCATTGTTTTTCAAAACTATAAAAAGTCACTGAAGAATCACTGGCAAAACTTACTTGGGTTAGAGCACTGTATGTGTAAGCACTACCTGCCGTTGAAGCAGACCAATTTATACTTTGTGTTACTCCAGTATTTGTTAACACTATAAAACCTTTATCTAAGTAACATATCCCTATAGGTTCGTCTAATCCTGTAGTTGCTCCAGAAGATGATTGTGCAGCTACTTTAGTATTAGAAAAACTAAAATCAGTTGTACCATCAGGATAACCAGCAGGTGGATTAGAAGTCGTAAATCCATTAGACCAACTACCTCCATTAACTGGGGCACCGAACTGGTCCGAGAATAAGAAAGATACGTTAGTACTAGGTGTTTCAACATCAGGTACAGTACCTAAATTCAAAGCTGAAGTATGTCCAAAGTATTCAGCTTCTACGCTAGGGTCACTAGAAGCATTATAGGATGAATAATATGAACTATAACAATCAAAAGTTCCACCCGTAACGTGTGGTAAAGTTAATTTGATAGTTCTACCATCTATTAGTTCACCATATGAATTTTTAGGTATCTCTATTACTACAACATCACTATCATTTTCTAAATCTTGTAATGCGTTACTACTCCACTCTATATCCCAAGAATTTACAATAAAATTAGCTGCTGGTAAATTAAATGAAGAATATAGATTTGAATATGGTCTTCCGTTATTTGGGTTACGTTGAGCAACAGTAAATAATAAATTACTGTTGGTAACTTCGTTATACCCGTTAAATGCGGGATTTAATGTACCAAAGGGTACTATTTCACTTTCTACTGTCTTATCTGGTCCTAAAATTGGTTTGAAATCCATTTTGTTTTATTTTTATGTTTAATATCCTGTGCTACCCCCACCCATTAAAGTACTAGGAGCTTGTCTTGTGCTACTAGAACTTTGTAAAGGAGTTAAAGAATTTTTAATTTTATTATATGTTAGAAATTGTAAATCTGGATAATCAAACTTTGAAAAAGCTCTAGCGTCTGTTATTCCATTCTGAGTAGTTTCATAATTAATAGCCTTAGGGCTATATATTACCCAAGTTACTCCACCACCACTAGGTAACTCATCTAAAGGTTTGTTAATTACAGAAATATAATAAGTCTTAACTAAGTTACTCGCACTTTTTTCACCCGCTGTGTGGTTATTTTGAGGAGCCGATTTAGCTTCAATACTATTAGAGTTATCAGTATAGGATGTGCCTGCACCGTATTTGGGTGGTGTCACTCCACCGAAAGTGTTACCAAATTTAGATTTAAAATCGTTAACTAAATCTATTTTATCAATATTTTGAATTGCCATTATGTTGCTATGTTTTTAATAAATGTTTCTACTCCAGTACTGGACGTTTTATTATCTAATGGATTAGTAGTAAATCCAGCTGAACCATCACCGTAAAATTTATTAGTAGGTTTATCTGAATCCCAAACCAATATTTGTGCTTTATTTTGTCCTGTAGCTGTAACGTATGTATAATTTTCAAATAGTGAACTTAAGTTTAAATTTAAATTCAATGTAATATTAGCAGATTTAACGTCTGTTCTAGAAGCATGACATACTTGAAAAGTTAATGGTAAATTGTAATTAGCACTTAAACCGCTTCCAGTTTTACTTACAACATTACTAGTTAATGGGTCTACAGTAAGAGCTTCAAAGAAATTAATTATCTCTTGTATTAACCAAGCTAAACCAGTCTGTGGTTCTCTTAATTCACCCGCTGGTCTTACTGGCGTAAATGTTTTATCAAAAGTTCTTCCATCATCTCTAATTGTAGCTAATGCAGTTCCACTCATAAACTGAGACCAAGTGGATAATGGTGCTGTACCTTGTGTCAAGTTACTACCCACAGCATTACCTGTTTCAGAAACGAAATTAGTGGTATCATTACTATTTATTTGAGTTGTTGATAATGTCATGTACCCATTGGTTTTAGGATTGTTAATAAACTCCGCTCTAGCCATAGGTATCAATGATTCTAATTTGGAACCTTTACCCTCTTTGAGTTGGGAGGAAAAACTAGAATTTTGAATGTCTATCTGATTATACATTCCACCAACTTCATTATAAAAACCGTACTCTTGATAATAAGGTACATTTTCAATTAATGAACCTACCATGTATCCGAAATCCACCACTGGCCACAAACTTATTGTTCCTTTACCAGCTCCAGGATAAGTTCTTCCAGTATCGTCAACATATGTGTTATTAGCAAAAGTAAATGGAGAGACTACTTTACTAGCTTTTCTTTTTAAACCTCTAGTGACTCCTTCGTCGGTAACTTCTTTATTTTCTGAAGTAACATAAGCACCCCCAAAAATATGTGGGAAAATTCTTGCTGTATCACCAACTAGTTTTATTTGAGTAGGTGCACCATTATAAGAGTTTTTTTCTTTTACAAATAAATTATCAAATATTTTAATACCTACTGTTTTACCTTGTGCTTCTAGTTTTTCAAAAAATCCTGGAATATTTAAAGAAACTGCTTTTCCATTACTATCAGTTATACTATTAAAATAGTCTGTAAATGTGGTTTGTACCAAGTCCGTCCAATTGTGATGACGTATGTTATCGAAAGCTGAAACTCTAAACAGAGTTAATATATCGTGCAAGTAGATATTAGATGTTAGATTAGTTGTCCAATCTTCGTCTCCACTTCCTGGATTTGTATAACCTATATACATCTGTGCACTATCTTTTTGTGATTTTAATACTTGTCCACCACCTTCTACCCAGGTAATTTTATCTCTTAACTCATACCCATCATTAACACCAAAAATACAATTTAAGTGACTACCAGTCACATCAGGTACAAAACCTGATGGTAAATTTTGTCCATTTCTATAATCTTTATCTACATCACTTAAAGCAAACTGTGTAATTTGGTCTGCCAAACTTCCTTGTAGGAGGAATTTTCTCCCTCTTGCGGTCATGTGGAGGTCAATGTATGTAGTAGTTGCACTTGTTATATATCCCATTTTTAGTTTGTTGTTATTATATAATTATCTTAATTTTTATTTCTTGAATGTAAACCATTAAGACTTTATATTTATGCGGTATCCCGCCTCTGTTCCTGTTATTCCTAATCTTTTAGTTTTCTTCAATACCTTACCTAAATATTTGTAAGCCATGGTCACACAAAACTCGTAACTAGTTTCTCCTCTATATTCACTTTTATAATTTAAAGCGTTTTTACTATTTTCGTCCCAATAACCTTTTAAGAATGATATGTTAACACCTTTATAAGACCTTTTATTCTCCTTAATTAAAGAATAGGAAGGACTTTTACACGCTTGTGTCATTTTAGGGTTTCTTTGAGTTATAACGTATCCTGGTGTTAGTACCCAATAAAATTCCACACCATCACCCTCTTCTAATATTTTACTGCCGTACTGAGAGGTACTAGTAAATTTAACGTCCCAATTAACTTTACCATCATCTTCTAAGAATTGATTTAATGTAATATTAAAATCTATACTATATTTAGATGAATATTCACCAGAAATTGATTTTGTATTTAATGGTGGTTCAGTAGTTTTAACATTCCTATCAAACTGTGTACTTCTTCTACTTAGTTGTGCGGATGGTCTAGGAACTACCTCACCTGGACTACTAAAGTCAGGTAATCTTTCTGGTCGTACAATAGAACCGTTTGCATTTATACTACCACCAGGTCTTGAAGTAGGTTCTCTTTCAGGTAAAGGTCCACATATACCGTATATTGGGTCATCAGGTTCTGGTGGGTCACCTTCACAACATTTGGGGTCATACGTACCATCTGGACATAAGCAACCCTCATCATCATCGTCTATTACAATAATAGGGCCTTGTTTATTTATAAAAACCGCAGGTAAACATTGACATTCTGTACACGCTGTAGTTGTTACAGTTATAAAATAACTAGAACCTGTCACAAAACTATCTAAGTCGGATTGGAAGGTCCCTCCACTAAATATGTCAGCTACGTTACAAGGTAATGATGAACAACCTACGGTTGGATTAAATTGCCATCCCCAGTTCCTCAATCCTTTAACTGGACCACCTAGTGGACTAATTGCATCTAGAGGTCCAAATTGAGAAGAATCAAATGGTTCCCAATCCAAATTACTATTGTAGTTCATTTGACTAACCCCGTTGGGGTTATATGTTATAGGAGTTAACCCACTATAAGCGTTGGTAATAGTACAAGCGGATAATGTTCCACCCCTAGCTACAACTGTAGGGTTGTCTTGAAATTCATTTAGTGGTACAACATCACCATATAAAGCACCATATAAGTGAAGTGGGAAAACCATTCTAGCACTATTGGTATCCTCAACTGGGTCATCTAAAGGAACTACTGGATACACAAATCCTTGAAAATTTTCATATAACCCATGAGTCTTTAAGAAAAGGTCTTGTGAGTATTTCCAATCTAGAGTTGGTTGTTGTTGTCTTGCTTGAATTTGACTACCTGGAAGGTATATACCCCAGTTATCAGTTAGGGTTGGTGGTTCACCTATATCAAGCCTACCATGATATCCTGTATAGTCCAATACCTGCCAATTTGGGGATGCTTCCCCATCAGGGTCCCCTAATGTAGCTGAAACAAAATTTCCAGGGATACCATCCGTACCATTATAAAAATTTTTTCTACCTAATGGTAATACCCCCGCACTTCTTGGGTTTACTCCTCCAGCGGGGTCTTGGTCTTGTCCTCCTGCAGTTTCGTCGAATACATCCACTACCAACACATTACGGTCCATGCCTCTATATTTAACACAGTCCGCTACACTTTCCCGTAACATTAAATCCATAGTTCCTCCACTAACACCCGTTCTACTAACCGAGGTGTAAGTGGTTTGTTTATTAATAAATTTATAAATAAAACCGTTGGTTATAGTATTATCAAATGGATTACATTCTTGACACGCAAATAAACCTGGTCCCCTATAATCCAAATCAGGATAATTAGAAGGACAACAATTATCTTCACAAGCATTTAGTACTAGATTTCCAAATAAAGTAAAACTAGTACCTTCCTGAGGCATACCAGTAGGTGTGGTAATAATAAAATCGTTGGGTGTATATGCACTAAAAATAGTGCCTGTAAAAGCAGTTGTAGCAAATACAAAATTTACCCCATCTGTTGTTGTAAAAGGAATAGATTCAACAGTTCCTCCATCAGTTTCGTTATAATCATAGTGAGGAGACTTTGGATTTACTAGTGTACATCCAGTAGTCCAGAATTCGGCTCTCCCACCAGTACCTGTGGAAATTGCGTTTGGTGGTAAAACATTAAATCCGGTCCAATCACCTGGAAGAGGAAGTCCACTAACACTGCCATCAGAGTTTTGTAAATATAATCCAGTAACTGGGTCAGGATAAACTGGAACTAGTGTTGGGATTTCACTACTAGTATCTATTGTAGTGGGCCCTGAAACATCTCCTAAAAAGGTAGAACTATTACCGGCACAAGGTGCTCCAACATAACCGTTACCACACGGTGTCCAATCCCAAGTATCTAACTTACCATTCCATGGGTACCAACTAGTATTTACCCATCTTTCACCAAAGACAGCTATATGAAATAATTTACCAATATAATTAGGTGTGGTGGCAGTTAAAGTATTGAACCAAGAGTTTAAACCTATTTTAGCGGCAGTTGCATTAGCTATAGATACTGATGTAACGTCATAAAAAGCATAAATATTGGTACACGCTCTAATTCCTTGAGTTTGTCCTGTATCACTATAACAATTCTCAATTATTCGTCCCCTATCTCCTCTAACATCAGGCATGTCATACCAACAATCTCCAGAAAGAGGTGCACAATTAGTTCCATAACATGACCTACAAGGATTATTATTACTTAAATTATCAAACCAAACTGGACCTCCACTATTATTACTTAAGGACTGCGTTGTACCATAAGGTAATAAACTACCGTCTGGTATAGGAGATATTCCATCTACCCACACATTACTTGTTCTTCGGTAATCATAATCTCTATCATCTAAAGAAAATTGTGTAATTAAGTCAAATAATCCTAAACCATTTTCTTTAAGCATTAACTCCTTTCCTTTGTCCGTGAGGAAAAGTTCAAGAGTCTTGATTTTATCTAAATTACCTAAATATCCCATCTAGTAATTATTAAAAGTCAATTTTTATCTGAAATGTCTGTGCCCCCAGTCTTTTGGTTGGGTTTTTAAGTTTTGCTATTGCCATTAAATCATTTGTATTGTCATATAATCCTATTTCAGTTATCCTAACTAAATTATTACTATCCCAACTAGGATTAAGTGAAGTATTAAATTGTCCAGGAGCTAAGGTAACCCCATATCTCATTTCATATATAGTAGCCATAATATCTGTATTTAAATTACCATAAAAGAAATACTCATCACCAAACTGTAAATTATTGGGTTCTTGCTCATTATTTAATGATATATTAATGTAATCATGTAAATTATATGTTGTAGCACTTAATAACGTGTCACATGTCAACGTAAATGTACTAGTAGTTAATCCACTCGCCTGAATAGGTTGTCCTACTGTGTGACCATTTATTTCTGAAGTCATGTCTATTTTTTGCCATAAAGTAGGGTCTGGTGCAGCTCCATTAGCTGTTTTTTGGTAGAGTACTGAAAATTTATCTATTTGTACTCCAGACCCAGAATATGGTACACATAGTGTGTTATCGTATGGTCTGATATAAGGGAATTCTTTACCGAATTGTATCTGTACATCTTGTGCTCCCGTGCTGGTGTCCCCAACAATTGAGGGGTAGTAATTACAATGTAACCCTGTTGTGTAACCGGAAGTACTTTCTAATAAGTAACTTACCCAAACTTTTTCACTATTAGGGATAGTAATACCATTATTATTGAAGAATCCGTCAGTACAAGTAGCTGGTGATGGACATGCACAAGTACCTTCAGGTAAAAGTTCTAACTTAGGCATTGGTAGTGTCCAGTTTCTGTTAGATTTATAGCTCATCGCAGCTATTAGTTCTTGGTCATCTATAGTTATTATTTGTAAGTCTGGAAAAACTTTACCCACTCTGTTAGGTACTGATGTACTTCCAGATGTAGAAGCTAAATTGTCGTCCCATAAATGATAGTATCTTAAACCTGGTTCGTTCATATCGGTGTTAAGGTTAGAGGCAATATATTGTACTTGTGCTACATTATCATAACCTGGAGGTTTAACATAAAAAGTTTGTCCTATAACACATTCATCACCAAGACCAGTTCCAGTCCCGTTTGAATAGTTACCAGCTTTTTTCTTATGCCACATTAAAGTTGGCATTTCTATTTTAAAGTTTTGCATTTCACCCACACCATTAGCACCCCCTTGACCTGTTTCCATTAAGGCAAATTTTTCACCGTAAAAATTAGAAATTGTGAGATTACTATAATGAAGTATAGCTACACATCTCTGGTCTTCTGGTACAATAGTTCTTATTCTACCAAACGAATCTCTAACAAAAGTTCCAGAATATTCAGGAGAATAACCTGGTACTGGAATAGACCCATAGTAATCTTCTACATTAGTACTATCAAACTGACCTTCATAGTTATTATAACCTAAATATTCTTTACTACTACAATACCCACTTGAGCCATATCCATTAACATCTTCATATGATGACTGTGTTCCAGCTACAGTAGCCCAGTTTAATGTACTATCATAATACTGAGTCCAATTTATATTCATGTTCCAAACATCCACATCAGCTACTGAAACGTCACAATTATTATCAAAAGATAGTGAACCTGGGGACCAATATGGTATCGGTGTGTCTTGCCCGTAAAAATTAAGCATGTCCCCATGTGGGTAAACGGTTACGTGAGCACATAATCCATTATCAGTAAACATGCTAAAGTCTGGTATATCTCTATCCAAATGAACTATTATTTCAGTATTTCCTGTATTTGCACTTGTAACTATAGTACCCCCAGTTAAATCCGTAGTTGCCGCAACAACATTGTAAAACAAATAAGGACTTGGATTGTTTAATGGCACACTTAAAGTATTATTACCACATGGAGGTGTTTGACTTTGATAAGGCCCATTATATTGAACCATTATTATATCACCTACAGTGGGGGTATAATTAATTGAATTACAAGTTCCACTCATTAAGTACATTAAACTACTACCTGTTAATCCACTGAAAGGTGCACACCAATTAGATGAGTAAACGTAAGAAGAGTTAGTAATTGCGGAAAATCCATTAGTGGTATCTCCAGTAAAAAATCCACGGGTCCTGGCAGTATTGTATACAGTGTGTTCTGTAGGGTTAGGTTGTACTACCCCATAAGTTTGTCCAGAATTAACATCTGACAAAGGAATAGGGTACATAACATTCATTTTATTTAATTCATACGAAACGTTAGAAATATTCTGTGCGTTCCATTTTGGTTCTGTTACAAATACTCCATTAGATTTAGACAAAACATTATTATAACAATTATAGCAAAATTCACTATCCCCTAATTGAAATTGGGTTACTGAAAGTTGCCCTTGAGAAAGTTTTTTCCTTCCCGCGTCTGTCAATCGAACACTTATAAGACCACTACTGGGTGTTTTTAATATATAACTCATCTTTTAGTTTATTTTATAAATATTAATACTGGAACTTTTAATTTACAATCCAGTGTTTCTTATTTTTATTTTAATTTTATTATGTGACACCATAAAATATTGATGCTGGTATTTTAAATTTATAGGATGGTGACGTATCAGAATTACTAACTTCATCTCCGTTTATTAATGTATACTTAACAGTCCTAATTACACTATATGAATAATCTCCTGGTTCTGGTACCGTAATTGTAAATACTTTACGTAAAGAACCAAATTGCTCTAAGTCGCATATTTGTGTTTCTGTATAAACAATAGTCCCTTCACTATCCCTTACTAGTAACATCAATTCATCCGTATAGCCATACTGACTAGTAAGTCCAACCACAACATTAGGATTTTTAACTCCTGAAGTACCTTGTAATGTAAGTTTAGTGAAGTAAAATTGTGATATCACATCATTTTCTTGTAAACCTGTAGGATATACGATACCAGTAAATTGTACAGTATCACTACTAATTAATTTAAAATCACTATCTTGTGTAAGAATACTTCCATTTAAAACCAATCCTATATCACCTATTGGGTCATAAGTCATTTTAAAATAATAATAATACCCATCTGTATATAAAGTGTTTCCACTAACAGAAGTATCCGCACTTAGGTTGGGAACTACTGAGGGTACAATGTAGTTATCAAAATAGTATGACTTTTCAAAGGTACCTGGCACATATATGACGTTTATTAAATCTTCTGGTTGTAGGGTATCACTTTGAAATGTTATGACTTGTGTACCATTAAAGTAATAATCTCCATTATCGTCAAAATCTTCGTCTTGGGACGCGAATAAAGTTAAACCATTTAATGTAACTTGTGGTGTTCCTCCCGCTGGAAAATTTAAAACAACATTATACGGGCTTCCTGAAACTAATAAAGGCATTGTAGTACTGCCACTAGTATATGCTGACATTACTACATGTTGTTCAGTTAATAATCTACCACATTCATTAGGTTTACCATATTCAATATCTGAAGTATCCAAATTTAATTCTTCTACTTTTGGTGTTGTAATAAAATAAAAATCTGTTTCAGCGTCATATAACCCATACTGTCTAGCTGTTTGTATACCATCTTCATCCCAAGAAAAACTTCCTGTGGAATCAAAACCACCCTTTAATATCAAATCTGGATTATTTTCAAAAGTATCATACCATCTTTCAGATTCTGTATAACCACTAGTATATCCACTAACTGGTGGTATTGCCCCACAACTATTAGTTTTTAAATTATCTAATTTATTTTTAAAAATATAATTAGGTTTAACCAAAAATTCTGAGTTGGTTGTAGTTCCCTCAAAATTTACACAATCAGTAACTTGTAAACCCTCCCCTATAACTTGATTACTATTATCCATTATATATTTTATATTTTTAGAATTATCAAAAATTCTTAAATTAGTGGCTTGGGGTAAAAATCTTTTATTTTCTGGTGAATAAGGATGTATTGAATAGTAAGGTATCATATTACCATCTATAAGGTTGGTGCTGTTTTTGTCCCATCTAAAAGTTAATTCAATACAAGGGTCTATCAATTCCTCATCAACACCTTCTGGTTGAGCTATGTAATCTTTATCAGTATAAATTTTGTAGGATGATGTGTCAGCACTTATTTTTGTACCACCAGTAAAACTAGCTAGGGGTATTTCGGTTGTCTGCATTAAAACACTAGGTTTAGGTTGTACTTTAGGTACTGTAGGTTTACCTACTTCTGCACCGCCACCAATAGATGAGTAAAATTCTAACTCCTTATTTAAAGACATTTGTACTCCTTGTAACGCAGAGTTATACAAAGGAAAGAGTTGTGTTTGACTACCACCAAAATTAGTGGTTGTTGAAATAAAATTAGACTGGGTACCCGTAAACCCTATGTTATATATAGAAGTTGCTCTTTGGGATTGTTGTGCATACCCTATTTGTTGTGAACCAAGGTACCTATATAATCCATCTTCTGGTACATAATCATTGTCTTTAGCTGATAAACCTTCTCCTTCCCAAGTATTTTTATCTAGTAAATTAAAGTTTATTTCATAATCTGGATTAAATGGTAACTGAGTACCTACAGCACTAGATTTAGCTAGGTCGGTCATTTGTATCCTAAATTGTTCACCTAGTGGTCCTTTTCTTTCTATCCTAACAAATGTAGTACCTTGACCCCCATAATTACCAAGTGCAAAAGGAGAGTTAGCTCTAGGTCGTGTTAATACACTAGAAGTAAACCCAGTAATATCACTGGAAGAACACCCAACAATGGTTTCTTCTCCACAATTAACTACTTCTCTATTAGGGTCTACCCAAGCAAAAGAAGAGTTGTGGTCAGGATTGTTATAGATACCAACACAGTTTTCATCAGTAACATTATTAAATTGTAACATTAGAAGGTGTTGGGCATTGACTGGCCCATATTCACCTAATGTGTCAACAAATTTTGCTAATATGACCCCAATTGTATCGTCATCTGCATTTGAGGACCCTATAGAAAATTCATGTGTGTAATTAAGATAGGAACATTCACTAGAGGTAAAAACCATGTAGTTTGTGTTGTCATCTAGAAGAAGTATGGAATTACTTGTAGAGGTTAAATCACTCCATTCACAACAATCGTTAGTTGTTCCGGTAACAGTATACCCAACTTGGCCAACGACTGATGCACTACTAGTATTATAATAAGTAGTACCAGTTAACAAGTCATTAGCGATGGGTGAGTATGTGTTTCCTCTATCTCCAAAAGCGTGGACAGTTGCCCAAGAATCTGCAGGAATACCTGTCGCTTGTACTCTAACAACAAACTTATTAATACTTGTATTAAAATAAAATTTACCTATATCTCCTACAGCTGTAAGTCCTGGGGGTCCAGCTTGTTGACCGTCCAACATAGGATAATCTAAAGCTCCCAAGTACCAATCTGAATTGGTGTCCGTTTTTCTGTCTGCTGTTGCTCCAGTAAATAACCACACATATGGGTTATCGGTTTCTATACTACCGTCAGGTTTTAAACCAGTTTCGAATGTGATTCTTGGGGATGTAAAGTTAGGTTGTGGTCCATATCCGGTTCCAAACCTGATGGTAAACCCATTGTTTAGGTTCATTTTATAAAACTCGTCCAACATATTTACACTAGAAAGACCAGTATAGGTATTAAGTATTTGTCCATAATTTTCTGAATTTAAAGTATATCCGTCTAAACAACATGGATTTGAGGGTACTGTACTATTATAGTCCACACTAATTCCATCATAGGCAGTCAAAGTATAATTTCCAGGCTCTAAATTTACAAAATCATATATTTCATTGCCAGTAGTTCCTTTATATGTTTCATGTAAATTACCATCTCTATATAAGTTATAAGTAAAATTGGTTTGTTCATGATTAAAACTATGAACTCTAATTTTACAGTACTCGTTAATATTACTTAAACAACTACCGTCAATAGTTGATGCAGAAAAGGTACCCGCACTTAAATTTAATATTTCTATATATTCTGTATTTGTTAGGGAGTTAATATCTCTGGTAGTGGCGGTATAAACTCCAGCACATAAATTAGTTAAGTTAAGGCTATTACCTGTAAATGAATCTGGTCCTATCCAAGTTATAGTGTAAGGGGGTGTCCCACCAGTTATACCCACATTAGTTATAGAACCATTACAATTATTTAAAATGGAACTCACCTGATTTGTTTTATCAAAATTATAGATATACGGATTTGTGGGTGGGCTTGTGGTAGTTAAACTAAAATTACTTACGAACGGCATTTTCTATTTTTTAAAATCTTATTACTCCTGGAGGTTTCCCTTCAGTTATTATTAATGGTCTAGTACTAATATTAGTATCCCTATATAATCCATCTATCCATTGTGCTGGAGTCTTACCTTTACACCCATAATATTCAGTACCATTGTAGTCAGTAGCACAACACCATTTAGAACAAGGATAATTACTAGTTTTAGGAACTTCTAAATAAGTATTTTTACCACATTTACAATATTCTCCTCTACTAGGTGTAGGTGTAGGAGTGTCTTTATCGTACACACCACTTTCTACTATTATTACCTTATCTCTAATTATAGTATGATTTTCTCTAAAATCTATAGTTCTATCTTCTAAAGGTCTTGAAGAAATATAGGATATGGTGCCTCTATCTAATAGAGTTTTACTTTCGTTATTTGGTTCTTTTATACTTTCAGTTGTAACATTAGGTTCTAGAGTATTAATTATGTCAAAACTTTTATCAGTACCTTTTACACCTACTGTTGATTGTACTACAAAAGTGTGAGATGAGTCATCCAAACTTATGCTTTCAACTTCATTATTAAAATTAACTGGTATATTCCATTTTACTTCACTACCTTTATCAATGTTTAAAAGTTTAACATCGTTTATCCTATAGTCAGTAATTCTGCCTTCTTCAATAGCTTTTACCCAGTTGTTTGTTTTTTCAGTTGTGGGAATTAATTTTAAAGGTCCTTTGTAATTTTTATCTGTAGGTATATCTAAATAAGTTAAATTATTTAAATTATTTTTATTAACTTTAGGAACCAGATAGTTTGTTTCTTCTTCTATAGAATTTAAAAGAATTAATTTACCTTTTTTATCATTAGGTGACGGTGGAACATTTTTTCCATTTATAAATGATTCAGTTAATACACTGTCTTCGTTTGGTTGCCAATACAAATAATTGTTAGATGTGGTCACATTACATTCTTTGTTAATTACTCTAAACCATGGTCTAGATTCTGGGTTTGTGGTATAATTACTACCTAATGTTAAATTAACACTAGTTCCTGTGGTAGAACCAGTAAAAGCTTTAGTTGTAGAATCCCAATTTATTTCTACCTTTAACCTTATTTCATCACCTTTATCTAAAGTCACACAACCAGTATCGATGTAAAAATCACATTCTTTGGTAAATATTGCAGTTGTACCTGTAGTACCTGTACATTGATACAAATCTGTAAATTTATCAGAGTCGTTATATGGTAAAATTAAAGTTTCATTCGCACTAGGTGTTGTGGTTGAGTTACTCGCTACTGTATATTTACCTAAAGTTGTAGCTGATGTAGTACCTGAAATAATTCTTTGTATGTATACCGTAGTATTAAAATTACCAAACCCTTGATTAGGACTATAACCAAAAACTGGTGTTAGATATCCATAGGGTTGTGTGTAATTATTAGCGATATTACCTTCTTGGTACTCTGCTGGTGCGGAAGCAAACCCACCATTATATAAAATACTAGAATTTATTAATTGTTTAAATTCATAATCATTATTAGGGAACGTGTTTTCAGTTAAATTACGATACACATTTAAATATTCACACCACCCCTCATCAAAATATTCTAACTTTAAATGACTTTTATACTGTAATCGATAATTTTGAGTTTTAGGTATTTTATAATAAAAATATTCACCACCTTCACTTACTTCTTGTCTTGTTAGATTGAATAATACTGGTTCTCTTTCTACTAAAGGTAAGGGTATTGAAGGATGTAGTTGTCTATCGTCACCTATTAATCTGAATTCACCCATTATAGGGTCAGACATAGCTATATTAGAACCTAATGACATAGAAGAACCTTTCAAAGAAATGTCAAATACAAAATCTGGACTTATATTTTGTTCTTGGTTATCAGTGTAACCACTTAGGTTAGTATAACCAGAATAATTAGTATTTATACCACTTAAACTTATGGTGAGTCCACTACTCGTACTACCTGTTTGATTTCTTACATAATCCTCAAAACTACCTAATGTGGAAATTAAAAATTCAGTTTCTACATCACCTATGGGAACTAGTCCTGAAAGATATTGAGAATTCGCTACGTTGGTAGTATATGTGGGCCCAATTTGAAACCCTTGAACTAATCCTCCACTAGTATATAGAATTTGTTTATTACTTAAATCTTTAATTTCACCAATACTATTAATTGCCCAATCTCTCAAATCTGTGTAAGTCACGTATTGTCTAGTGGTTGGTTCATCTGGGTCATTAACTCTAATATCTAAACTTCTATTGTCTATTGAGTTAT
>Ga0160423_10001082_pt1 | contig 22699 bp, 25 predicted proteins | sample CRUFie14St8metaG_FD_108191 | JGI IMG/M metagenome (GOLD analysis project Ga0160423, IMG submission 108191) | Marine microbial communities from the Costa Rica Dome - CRUD Field 142mm St8 metaG | ecosystem: Environmental > Aquatic > Marine > Oceanic > Photic zone | place: Costa Rica: the Eastern...
CTCAAGTAGACCTAGGTGGTATTATATTAAAGTCAGCAGACGGTGACAAGGAATTATTATGGAGAAACGCAACACAGGCTTGGACTTCAAGTGAAAACTTAGGTGTTGTTGCAACCAAAGGTTTTTATGCAGACGGTGTAGAAGTATTAAACAAAACAGAAGTAGGTTCAACTGTAACAGATGCACTAGGATTGAACAGAATAGGTACATTACAATATCTTAACGTTGATGACATTAATATTAATGCTGGTACAATTACAAACAGTACAGGACCTGTGCAGTTTTCAAGTAATGGTGCTATTACTATTACAAACAACCAGAAAATTACAGGACTTGCTGAACCAACTACAAATACAGATGCGGCAACAAAATTTTATGTTGATGATCAAATCAACAATGAACCAGTTATATTAAGTTTAGATATCACTGGTATTAATAACTCACAGATTGCTACAATTATTGAGGATATGTATCCGGCGGCTAACAAGAAAAACGGTAGTTATGCCTACGTTGCAACTACTACATTAACAGGTGCTACTGTTAGTGGTATTAGTTTCCAAGATACTAATGCGGCAAATCCAGGGTATATTAACAAATCATTCGTGGCAGTAGATGCCAACGGAGTACAAAACGAGTCAGTTGTACAAGATTTTGGAATAGCAAATGCGGCAGGTACGGTTGCTGTTAACATTCAAAGAGGGTTGAAACGTTTCGTAGTTTCTACGAACGCATGGGTGTTTGACACGGATCTTGGTTCCAGCGGTGGTTTATGGTAAAAGATAAATAGTAACATAGGGGTTAAATGAAATGGCATATACTATAGATAGATATAACGGTACTACACTTACAGTGGTACAAGACGGTACAGTAGATCAAACCACAGATATTAAGTTTGTGGGTAAAAACTATGCTGGTTACGGTGAAATTCAGAACGAAAACTTTTTAAATTTATTAGAAAACTTTAGTGGTGCTAACCAACCTCCAAGAGCCATTTCAGGACAAGTTTGGTACGACTCTGGTGCTAATAAATTAAAATTTTATGATGGTAGTAAATTTAGAACTACAGGTGGTGCAGAAGTAAGTGCAACAGCACCAGCAGGTTTAGCCACTGGTGATTTATGGTGGGATTCTGCAAACGAACAATTATACGCATACAATGGAACAGGATTTGTATTAGTTGGACCACAAGGTGCAGGTACAACAGTTACACAGATGGTTTCTTCAACAGTAAGAGATACAACAAGTGTAAACAGACCAATTATTAAAGCAGTTATCAACGATGAAGTTGTTTTTATAATTAGTGGAACTACATTTACTATTGATTCTACAGATCCTAACAATGCAATTACAGGTTTTGACGTAGTTAAAAAAGGAACTACATTAAGAAATACACAGAACGCAACAGGCGGTGTAACAAGCACAAACGATTACTATTGGGGTACAGCAAGTAACTCATTAAAACTTGGCGGATATAGTGCAACAGATTTTGCTTTAGCAGGATCAGGTTCATTTACATCACTAGTTAGTTTTGCAGATGCAGGTATTTCAATTGGTGATTCAAGTGATTTAAAACTTTATGTTGAAAACGATAACGAAGGTGTTATCCAAAATGACGTAGGTACAAAAATAAAATTTAGAGTTGATAATGCACAAGGTAATGTGCAAAATGTTATGTCAATTGAAGACTCAGGTGTAATGCCAGGATCAAATAATACATTTGACTTTGGTACAAATTTAAATAGATTTGCTACAATGTATGCAACTACATTTAATGGTGATGCCACAGGTGCTAACACATTAAAAGTAAACAGCAATTATCGTTCAGGTGATACTGCCGCAACTGCAAACACAGTAGCAGTTAGAGATGCATCAGGAAACTTGGTAGCAAATGAATTTACAGGTGTTGCTTCAAGTGCCAAATATGCTGACTTGGCAGAGAAATATACTACAAGTGAAGAATTAGAAGTAGGTACTATTGTTGCAGTAGCAAATGATTTAGAAGGTGCTGGCGGTTATGAAGTAGAACCGGCAACAGGTGATAACATTCCAGTAGGAGTTATTTCAGAAGCACCTGCATATTTAATGAATGCAGACAGTGAGGGTCAAGCAGTAGCATTGAAAGGGCGTGTTCCTGTAAAAGTAACAGGTTTAGTTAACAAGGGCGAAGCAGTTTACGTAGATGTAAGCGGTGTTGGCTCAACAGTTAAGAATGAAAATGGTCTAGTAGGTATTGCTTTAGAATCTTTCGAACCAGAAGGTGATGAGTCCGGCCTAGTAGAATGTATATTAAAGGTATAATACTATGGCAGTCGGTGATATTATTACAGCCGCAAGGTACAACAACTTACAATCTCGTGTAGCAACTATAATGGGCGTAGGCTCAGGTGATGACGGATATGGTCAAAACCTATCTAGTTCACAAGTGGCAGTTACGGCAATCGTTAATGCAAACGATATGCAAACACTTTACACTGATATAGCAAACGGTAGAATACACCAAACTGGTGCACAACCAACAGAAATTGCTTTTATCCAAGCAACCGATGTAGTGTTAGATAGCGACACAATTAATAAGAAAGGTGTTGCACAATTTGAAAATCTAGTTACAACTTTAGAAAACGATAAATTTGTTATAGCACCAACACAAAGTTCTGCCGAAGCAGTTCTTTCAGCACAATACACAACATCATGGAATGGTACACTTACACACGTAATGAACATCACTTTTGGAAGTGCTGATTTACAAAGGCATTTTTTCAACGCAGGTGGTGAAGTAAGAATGGCTAGTAATATTACTTACACAGGCACTAGTTCTAAAACATTAGATTGGATGACTATGCTTGTAAATATGGGAACAGTTAAAATGGGATATACTGGTACAACTGCAACTGGTTCAGGTAGCGGTAGTGCAATTGGTTATCATGATTTAACTTCTTCATATCAACAGATTTTTATTAAAAATGGTACTGGTTTATATGCCGCAAACAACTACAAAGTTGAGGCTAAGAAAACAAGTGGTACTGTTTTAACATTTAGACTTACTTGGAATGACGATAATACAGGTAATCCAAATACAGATGAAAACGTATTAGGTGTATTGAACAGTACAATTACTCAATTACGTGCAACAACACCAACACCAGGCACAGGTGTTGAAGTAGCAACTCCTACATATACCACAGACGGTAGTTCAGATCTAACTTAATCCTTGCTTTTTTACTCTAAATAGTGTATAATGCACTAAAGGAGATCCTTATGGATGAAAGACTAGAGAAGGCTTTGGATTTTGCCAATTATATGACAACTCTTAATAACCAAAAAAGAGTAGCAAAAGAAAAATTTTATGAAAATAATGTTCATTATTTTAATGGTGGACAATTCAGTGTTACTAAAGAACTGTTAAATTTTTGTAATATGTTGGTTCAATCTGGTCAAGAGAATGTAGTGCTTATTGATGATAATGATATTCCTGTGCGTATTGATAATATAGATGATTTTTATCAAGATGCATTGAACATTTATTTTACATCAACTAATGAATACCACACAGAGTACGAAAATATTAGATCAAAGCGAAAGGTATCTGGCCTAGTAGATTATGAGTAAAGGTGCGTTAGTCTTTGCACGGAATAATGCCCAAGTTGATTATGTAAAACAAGCACATTTTCTTGCAAAGAGAATTAAAAAATATTTGAATATAGGTACAACTGTTGTCACTGACAGTAAAGATTACCTTATTACCAACTATCCTGATTGGGGTAGTGTATGGGATAGAGTAATAGAAATTCCTTTTTCACAATCAGCAACTACAAAAAGATACTATGACGGTAGTGGTGTATTTAAAACACTTGAATTTAAAAATGATTGGCGTACAAAGGCGTATGAACTAACACCATATGACGAAACAATATTGCTTGATAGCGATTATATTATTAGTAACGATATACTAAAACATTGTTTTGCAAAAGAAGATAACTTTTTAATTTATAAAAACGCAAAAGACTTGTCAGGATTTAGAGAAACAGCAGAGTTTGAAAAAATAAGCGAAACAAGTGTAGACTTTTATTGGGCAACAGTTGTATTTTTTAGAAAAAGCAAAGAAGTAGAAACATTTTTTAAACTTGCACAGCACATACAAGAGAATTGGCAACACTATAACAGTATATTTCAAATAAACAAAGGTACGTTTCGTAATGACTGGGTGTTTAGTATTGCTATTCATATTATGAATGGTTGGCAATCAGGTGATTTTGCAAAACCGTTGCCTGGTAAAAAGTTATATACAGCAGATAGAGATATATTATGGGATTTAAAAGACGATAATTTTTTATTTTTAGTTGAAAAGAAAGATTATCTAGGAGAATATACACCTTTGCGTATCAAAGGCAGTAGTATACACGTAATGAATAAGTTTAGTTTGAATAGGATCATAGACACGGGAGCGGAATGATGGAATTTATTTGGCATATATTATTAACAGTATGTATGAGTAACGAATGTAGATATCAAGATGTGCAATGGTTTGAAGGACCTAATGCACAAACACAATGTAATGCTTCATTACAATTATATAAAGAAATACCCAATGATGGTGACTGGGATACAGTTACTTGGGAGTGTAAACCTTTAGGAAGTAAACAAACATGAGCAAAGGATTTTTGTTTATAGCACAAAACAACGAGGACAATTATGTCCAACAGGCTTGTTTATTGGCTATGAGCATCCATGCTACACAAAAAGATCCAAGTATCTGCTTGGTTACTAATGATGAAGTACCTGAAAAGTACAAGCATCTATTTGATCATATAAAAGAAATACCATGGTCTGACGATGCCCAAGAACAAGAATGGAAAATTAACAATCGTTGGAAGTTATACCATGTAAGTCCATATGAAGAAACTATTGTAATGGACACTGATATGATTGTTTTACAAGATCTTAGTAGTTGGTGGACTTTTTTAAGTAACTATGATTTGTTTTTTACAAGTAAAGTTTACACATATAGAGGCGAAATAGTAAAAGATACTTACTATAGAAAAACTTTTATTGCAAATGAACTACCAAACCTATATGCAGGATTTCATTATTTTAAAAAATGTGCTTTTGCAAAAGAGTTTTATACATGGTTAGAACTTGTAATGAATAATTGGGAACTATTTTACGGAAAGTATGCAAAAGATTTGTATCAAAAAACGTTAAGTGTTGATCTAAGTGCTAGTATTGTTGCAAAAATATTAGATGTAGAAGATATGATCACTAACAAGAAAGTTTCATTTCCAAGTTTTGTACATATGAAGCCACGTATACAAGGTTGGTACAATCCTAGTGCTACTTGGCAAAGTAGAGTTGGCAGTTACTTAACAGATAGTTTAGATTTAAAGATTGGTAATCATACACAAACAGGTATTTTTCACTATACAGAAAAATCATTTGCTAATGATGATAAGATTAAGAAATATGAAAGGTACTTAAAAATATGATTACACTAAAATCGCCTTATGTTTCTACAAAACGTTTTGTTATATTTGATTCTACTAGTGGTGAGATATCAAGTATAGTGAATTATAAACCTACAGATGGCAGTTTTATACCTGTAGAACAAAAAGAAGTTGACAGTATACTTACAGGTAACGAACCTATGAGTTATTATTATGTTCATTATAATAAAACAAAGAAAGAATATCAGTTGCGTACTCGTACAAACTTTGATATTGACAGTTATCTAGTAGATGACTTAATTTACGAAATACCACAGGACAATATTGACAATTCTGATATAAAAGTTACTTTTAATATTAAAGATACTTGTTGGAAATTTACAATAGGCGGTGATCTAAAAGCAAATATACTTGCACATAAAGTTAGTTTCAAACAGATAATGAACTTTAGCATAACAAAACATAATGATCCAAACATATTATACAAAACAATTAGTTTTAATTTCGATGATCTAGTAGATGGTAAGTATGTTGTAGTGCCTTTTGACTCTGACTTTGAATTTAACGGTGATCCAATGAGTGTATATACAATAAAGAGATTCGACAAGTATAATTTAGAGGTTATTCGATGAAAATTAATATAGCAGAACAAGATATTATATTTTTAAGTTATGATGAGCCTAACTGTGAAAAGAATTACGTAGACTTATGTAAAAAAGTGCCATGGGCAAAACGTGTGCATGGTGTAGAAGGTTCAGATGCGGCACACAAGGCCTGTGCAGAGTTATCAGAGACAAAACATTTTGTTACTGTTGACGGAGATACTGTAATAGATCCAGAGTTTTTAAATGTTGTGTTAGATTTAGATCAACTAGGGGTAGATGATGACTTCCAATTTAGTTGGTGTGGCAAAATTGACATTAACGGACTAATGTATGGTAATGGTAGTTTAAAGATGTGGACCAAAGACTTTGTTAAAAATATGCGTACACACGAAAACACTGACGGTAATGATGATACACAGATAGAATTTTGTTATTTTGACAACTATTATCAGTTGAATGAAAATTATTCAACAAGTATTATTAGTGCAACGCCGCATCAAGCCTGGAGAGCAGGATTTAGAGAAGGTGTAAAGATGTCACTTAACAGAGGTAAAAAGATTCAAGACGTTAGTAATGATGTTTGGTGGCAAAATTATCATAGATTGCTTATCTGGATGAATGTAGGTGCAGATGTAAAGAACGGCCTGTTCAGTATAATGGGTGCTAGGTTAGGTTGTCATAAAGTTTTAGGTACAGATTGGGATTACAATAACACAAGAGACTTTGAATACCTAAACAAACTATGGAAAGATGAATATCAAGGATATGATGAAACATTATGTAAACAAGTAATACATGATCTAGGCAAAGAATTACAAGCATTAGACTTACCTATTAGTGAAAATGCATTAGACGATAACCAAAGTAAATTTTTTAAGGAAGTCTATAAAAATTCTCCTAGAGTTATTAGATGAGCGAACTAGATAAAATAAAAGAGATAATGCCAATAGTAGAAGCGGAAACTTCTCCTACTTTTTGTTTAGCAAAATGGCATCATACTACTATCTATTTACAAACAGGTGAAACACACAGTTGTTATCACCCTGCTCCACACCCTATTCCATTAGAAGAATTAAAAGATAATCCTAGTGCGTTGCACAATACAAAAGAAAAGAAAGAACAAAGAAAGCAAATGCTTTGTGGACAAAAACCATCAGGCTGTAACTACTGTTGGAAGATAGAAGCCATGGGTAAAGACTTTGTTAGTGATAGGCATATAAAAACTACAAGCATATATACTCCAGGTAGAGTAGCGGAAATAAAACAAAAAGGTGCGGATTTAAATGTAAATCCCGAATATATTGAAATAAACTTCAGTAATGAATGTAATTTTAAGTGCGGATATTGTCACCCCAAATTTAGTACAAGTTACTATAACGAAATTAAAAAGCATGGTCCTTATACTATGTCAACAAGTCATAGGCAGGATATAGATTACTTTGAATTATATGAAGAAGATAATAATCCATATATTAAGGCATGGTGGGATTGGTGGCCTGAAGTTAGTAAGACACTAAACATTTTACGTATTACAGGTGGCGAGCCATTAATGCACAGAAGTACATGGCGTTTGTTTGATGAATTAGAAAATGATCCCAAGCCTCATATACAATTAGAAATTAATAGTAACATGGGTGTAAAAAATGCTATGGTTAAACGTTTAGTAGAACGTGTAAACAAACTTAAAACAGATAAATGTATAAGAAGTTTTAAACTTTATACAAGTATAGATACTTGGGGTCCTAAAGCAGAATACACTCGTAGGGGATTAGATATTAATTTATGGGAAAGTAATTTAGATTATTATCTAACTAATACTAACTTTCCTGTTACTTTTATGATTACATTCAACTTGTTTGTAGTCACTAGTTTTAGCCTATTGCTTGAAAAGATTTTAGAATGGCGTAAAAAATATAATACAGATAATGCTACTCAATGGCAACGTATTAGATTTGATACTCCACATTTAAAAGAGCCTGCAATATTTGATATGAATATTTTACCTAAGGATAAATTTCTACCATATATGAAACAACATTTACAGTTTATTGGTGCAAATGTTGACGATGCAGATAGATACAAATTTAGTAGATTAGAATATGAAAAATTTAGACGTGTCGTTGATTATATGTCAAATACTAATTATGAGCCAGAACAATTAGAACAAGCACGTAGGAATTTTAGTCGCTGGTTTACAGAATATGATAAACGAAGCGGAAGTAATATAGTTGAAACTTTTCCGGAATTAGAGGAGTTTTACAATGAGTACAGATAATTTTTGCATACTGCCTTGGGTTCATATGTATGTTAATCCAGACGGTAATGTTTTGCCTTGTTGTATTGGAGATTGGAAAAGACCTTTAGGTAATACACAAACTAATACAATAGAACAAATATGGAATAGTTATCCGTATAAAAAATTACGTAAGGCTTTGTTAGAAGGAAAGAAGCCTATAGAATGTAATGCTTGTTGGAAACACGAATCAAGCGGTGTAAGTAGTTTTAGACAAGAAAATAATAAAAAATTTGAAAAACATTTAGGTATACGTAACCACACTAAAGCAGACGGAACATTAGATATAATGAAACTGTTGTATTTTGATGTACGTTGGAGTAATATTTGTAATTTAAAGTGTAGAACTTGTAGTGCAACATACAGTTCAAGTTGGGCAATAGAAGATAGACAGCAAGGTAGTAATGTGCCTGTATATACTTTTGCCGGAGGAGCCAATAACGATAATTTATTTGATCAGTTTAAACCATACTTAAAAGATATAGAGGATTTTTATTTTGCAGGTGGCGAACCTTTAATAACAGATAAGCATTACGATATTTTAGATCATTTGATTGCAGAAAATAAAACAAATGCACTTTTACAATACAACACAAATTTAAGTAATTTAAATTACAAAAAGAAAAGTATAATAGACTATTGGAAACAATTTAAACTTGTACAAGTAAGAGCAAGTTTAGATCATTATGGGGATAGAGCAGAATATATACGAGAAGGTACTGATTGGAATCTAATTATTGAAAATTATAAAAAAGTAAAAAAAGAATGTCCACACGTAATTATGAGTTTCAATACCGTAGTAAGTGCTTTTAATATTGTAACACTTGCTGATTTTTTAGAGTATATGACAGATAACGGATTTGATGTAAACAGTTGCACACTTTACAATCTAGTTGAGCCAAGTCATTACAGTTTATCTGCTGTACCTACAAAAGAATTACATATAGGTTATGATAAATTAAAAAAATATTATGATAAAATTGTAAACACTGAACATAGAGAAGCAGTTAAAGGTGTTTTAAATTTTATACAAAATACTGAATATAACAGTGAGCATAATTCTACTTGGAAAACAAAAAATCAACACTACGATATAATACGTAATAGAAACTTTAGTGAAACTTTTCCAGAACTTAGGTATGTATTCTAGGATCTATTTGATCGCCAGGACGTAGGCGCAATTCATATCTTACCATATCAAGCCATTTTTGTGGTAGACTGTAGATATGAAAGTTTGGAACATCATGACTTGCATCATTCATTAACTTTTTCCATTTGTTAAAAATTTTTCCTACTTTGCGATCTGTTTCATCTTTCCAATCATGCTTAAAAACGTTTTTAAGGTAATCGTAATGTTCCATAGGATGTGGATGTCCGTCTTTAAAATTATCGTTAACAAGTTTTTTATCTAGTTTAAATTTTCTATCTAAATTATTTAGGTAGCATATTTGATAAAAACTAGGAAGGATAGTATCAAGATCTTTTTTATATATGTGTGCTAGATTTTTTATCTTATCATGTATTTCTGATTTTTTATTTAAATCCCATTGATTAGTAAAATCAACTATATCTAACATCTGTAAAAAATGCCATTGGCATTTATGTTTTAAATGCTCGTGTGCGGCGTGTATAAAACTAAAATCTCTTAGATATGCACCGTATTCACTAAAATAATTTGCAACCCATTCTTCATCATATTCGCCTTGTGTGTAAATATTTCCAGGAACTAGCCATCCATCTTTTTGTGGTAGATATCTATCCTCTCTACATATATTTGTCCATTGAACTATTACTAAATCATTATGATCAAAGTTATATACAGCATCTGCCTGCATCAGTGTGTTAAAAATATAAAAATTACCTGCTCCTGCTCTAGCAAAATTTCTAAATTCTGCATCGTTGAATTCTGCTCCAATTATGTTTGCCCAAGAGGCCCATAAGTAGTCAGTAAAACTGCAACCGAAAGTAAAAATTCTCTTAGGATAATTATGATATAGTTTCTTTGCCATCTGCTGTATCTCTTATGTATTTACTTAAATTAAAAAACACATCTTTTGTATGCTTTTCTGTATATAAAGTTTTAAAATTATGTATTAGTGTTTCACGTGTTTTAAAACGCCAACGTATTTGTTGTTCTTTACTATCTTGTTTTAATTTGTATACTAGTTTTTGCACTTGCTCGAATAATAGTTGCCATCTTCTATAATCGTCACGTACATTATCAAAACTGTAATCAAATACAGTATCATACAACTTATAACCATAGTCTTGTAATCTTTCATTTGCTCCATGTTGCCCCCATATTAAAAAAGGTTGCATATGATATATACTTCTAAAAGTTTTTTCACTCCAAAATAAACTTGTTCCGTCCCAGTTTTCTGCAAACGTTTCATTTACTATCTGAAATAAAGTAGTATCGTGTAATATATTGTTTAGACTCATTGCGTGGTTAGTTACAAAGTCGTGTGTATCAACTGTTAGAGGTAATCCTCTTTTACTCCAACGTTTAAATTGCTTCCAATGTACATTATGTCCTCGTGGCATTCCATTGTAGATATGTTCTATCTGTGAATGTTTTATTTTATCATGACTTACTAGTCCATCTAAAAATATATCACTATTAAATATTTCATAAGTGCTTAATGATCTATGTGGCCTGTTCACTCTACTTAAACTTAGAAATATTTTATTTTCATATTTTGCTTTGACTTTAATTCTTGTGTCTTCATAATGTCTATGTGCGATTGTTTGTGGCTCTTCGTTTGCCGGGATTGTATTTTCATTTAAACCAAACAGCATACTTTCAAAGTTGTTAAATGTAACTACCTTGATACTTCTATCTATGTTATTTTGTGTATTGTAAATTTTTATGTTTTCTTCATCTCGCATATTTGCAGAAATAAAAATTACACGTTCTGGATCAATTTTATAATTTCTGCAGTTCCAATATAGGATGTCAAAGAAAGGTTCTCTTTTAAGTGTACTGAATCCTTCTGTACTAGCGTCAAAGATGAAAAAAGATTTTGGGTTTTTCTTGAATTCTTTTCTACTTCTGTGATCCATCCATCCAAAAATATTTGTATCCTTTTCCCATTTAGGATATTTTATCAATACTTGATATATTGTAATATCGTCAGTTTTGGTTTGATTTTTGGTAAATGCTTCACGTAATTTTACTGAAGAACAGGTACTAAATGGAGCAGAAACCCACTCGTTTTTTAACAAAAATCCTTTTACAAAATTCATGAATGCTTATCCCAATAAATACATAGTATTTATATGCGTATATAATAGTCGGAGAATAAGGTGAAGATATCATTTATTGGATTAGGTAAACTAGGTTTACCTTGTGCTGAAGTAGTTGCTCAGAAAGGTCATGACGTTACAGGTTATGACGTAGCAGAAGTTACAAGTGATTTAATTTCGGTTAAAGAAACAATTAAAGAAGCAGTACAAGATAGAGAAATAGTTTTTGTAGCAGTACCAACTCCGCATCATCCTGACTATGACGGAAGACAACCAACAGCACATTTAGAGCCTAAAGATTTTTCTTATGATATAGTTGTTGATGTATTACGTGAAGCAAACCTGCACATGAATAAAGATCAACTGCTAGTATTAATATCAACTGTACTTCCTGGAACTACACGTAGAGAATTTGTACCACTAGTAACAAATACAAGATTTGTTTATAACCCTTATTTGATTGCTATGGGGACTGTTGCTTGGGATATGGTAAATCCAGATATAGTAATGATAGGTACACAAGATGGAACTGAAACAGGTGACGCAAAACAGTTAAAAGAATTTTATGTGTCAATTATGGAAAACAAACCTAGTTATCAGATAGGAACTTGGGACGAATGCGAATGTATTAAAGTTTTTTATAATACTTTCATTAGCACAAAAATAGGATTAGTAAACATGATACAAGACGTTGCAGAACGTCAAGGTAATATAGATGTAGATGTAGTAACTGATGCACTTAAAGCCTGTGAGAAAAGAATCGTAAGTCCAATGTATCTAAAAGCAGGAATGGGCGATGGCGGTGCTTGTCACCCACGAGATAATATTGCATTAAGATATATGGCAGAGAAATTGGATTTGCAATATGATATATTTGATGCTATAATGAATGCTAGAGAAGTACAAGCAAAAAACCTTGCAAAGTATTTGGTTAAAATAGCGGAGGAGAAAGAATTACCTATATTACTAAACGGTGTTGCATACAAACCAGATGTGCCATACATAGACGGAAGTTACAGTTTGTTAGTAGGACACTATTGCAACGAACTAGGTTATCCACCAATGAAAGTAGATCCTTTAGTATTTCCTGATCCAGGACCTTATAGTGCAGTAGTTTTACTTGCACATGAGAAACTGTATTGTAAATTAAACAGCGATAGTGTTGTTGTTGATCCGTGGAGAAAATTTAAATCAAAAGATGTAGAGGTAAAACATTACGGTAATACAAGATGAGTAAAATATTAATAGTTGGCGATAGTAACGCATTAGGAGAGTGGGGTACAATTATTCCAGGACCTGGAGTTGCTAACAATAATGACCCAGAAGTATTCCGTCCATGGAATAAAGAAAAATACTTAGAAGGCGATTTTCCTAAACCCTTTCAAGTTGTATGGCCCGGCTTTGGATATCATTTAGATAAAGCAGGCCACTGCACAGTAAATTATGCATTTGGTGGTGCAGGTAATTTTGAAGCAATATTTAAAGTAGAAGAAGCACTAGGGTTAGCACCTTGTTTTACTAGTCCTGTATTTTATAATCCTGATTTAATTATTTGGATGCTTACAGAACCTTGTAGAGATTTAAAAAGAAGTTTATGGCCAGACGAAGCAGGACTTTTTGATTTAGAAAAATATTATAAACAAAGCGAACCTTTTGTTGCTGGTGCTAAAACTATAAAAGAAATTAATGACAGTTTACTTAAAGTTGCATTAGATGGTGCACAAAAAATTTATGAAGAAACGCATATACCTTGGCTAGTTATTGAAGGTTGGGGTAAACTGCCTGAAGATATTTCACAGTATAGTTTTATAAAATATGCTCATCGTAATTGGATGGATAAAATAATAGGAAGACCAGTTCCTTTAATAAGTTCTTGGGGTACCGCAGAAAATGTGCGTAGACGTAGACCAGATCTAACAGAAAGTGCCGCAGACAGTTTGCGTATGTTTAAAAGACAACGTCCTGATTTAGATATACCTGATATTCCAGAAGGACCTGATTCTGAATTCAAAAAAATTGTAGAAGATTATGAGGCTGTTATTGATATTATGAATAAGAGCGAAAAATTTCCAGATAACTGTCACGCAGATAGACATATACAAAAAGAATTAGCAGAAGAATTAGAAGTTTATGTATGATATTGTTTTTATAAGTTACAAAGAACCTAATGCAGATGAAGTATATGCAAAGTTAAAAGAAACTTATCCTATGGCAAAAAGAGTACATGGGGTAGACGGAATTCACAATGCTCATGTTGCCGCGGCTAAAAAATGTTTTACAAAAATGTTTTGGGTAGTTGACGGTGATGCAGTAATTAAAGACGACTTTAAGTTTGATTACGAAGTAAGTGAATATGATTTAGATTGTGTTCATGTATGGCGTTGCGAAAATCCTATAAACGGTTTAGTTTATGGGTATGGTGGGGTAAAACTATTACCTCGATCATTAACACTAAAAATGAATACTGGTACAGTTGATATGACTACAAGCATAAGTGATAAATTTAAACCTATGGAACAAGTTAGTAATATCACAGCATTCAATACAGATCCTTTTAACAGTTGGAAAAGTGGATTTAGAGAATGTGTAAAACTTGCTAGTAAAGTCATTGATAGGCAAGAAGATGATGAAACAATTAAAAGACTTGATACATGGTGCGAAGCAGGTATGGATAAACCATTCGGAGACTATTGTATCGCTGGTGCTAGGGATGGCCGTAACTTTGGGAATACTCATAGTAATGAGCCTGGCACTTTAGCACTAATAAACGATTGGAATTGGCTGAATGAACGATTTTCAAAAAATTCCATTTGATAGAATAGTTAAACTTGGGCAAAAAACAATGCTTGAGTCTAACCTATTTTCTGTCAGTTGGATCATAGGACGTTTTTGTAATTATAGATGTTCCTATTGTTGGCCCTATGCTAATACAGATAAACCCGACTATCTAGAGTTTGATACTTATACTAACGCAATAAATACAATCAAATCTCAAGCAAGGGCCAACGGATTCGACAAGTTTCATTTTAGTTTTAGTGGGGGAGAACCTACTGCATATAAAAAGTTTTTAGATTTAGTAAAATACTATGAAGATTATGAAAGTCCTTATTTAAGTATACACATGACTAGTAATTGTAGTCCTAGTAAAGCATGGTGGAAACGTTGGTTAGACGCAACTCATGTAATGGATAGAAGAAGTATTACAGCAAGTTTCCATGCTGAATTTGCCAACGAAAAAGAATTCGGAGATAAACTTTTATATCTCCAAGACGAAGGAGTACTTGTAACTATCAATCAAGTTATGGTACCTGGACATTGGGAGGAATATTATGCCAGAAGCAATCGATTCATTCAACGTGGTCTTCACGTTACTCTTAAGCCTCAGTCTGATCCTACCGCTAGTTTTGTCGTTAGTGGTTATACTGATGCCCAAAAAGAAATATTACAAACCGAGAGTAAACAAGACATTAACCAAATCCTATTACAAGATGATGAAGGAATAAAATACGAATTAGATCAAGCAGAAAGATTTAATGCGTTTGGATTTAACAAGTTCAAAGGTTGGAGTTGCAATAGTGGATATCAAAGTTGTATTATACGCAACAATGAAGTAAAACGTGCATACAGTTGTCACGAACAACCACTAGGAACACTTACTGAAGGTTTCAAACTGTTTGACAAGCCTATGCCATGCATAACACCAACTTGCGTAAGTAGTGCAGATAGTAAAATACCAAAGGAGAAAATATTATGAAAATAGATATTCAAGATATTAAGTTCTGGATGGATGGTATTAGAAGCACCGATGATAGAGACAGATTACTAGAATGTTTCTGGGGAGGACAATTACAGTCTAAGGAATGGTTAGTTGAAAAACTAAACAAAAAGGCCAAGATTAAAAATGCAGATATTATTATATTTGGAGGCTGGTTTGGTATTTTATCTACAATGCTTTTAAACAGTGAATTAGGAATACGCAAACTTGTAAGTGTAGATATAGATCCTAAATGTGAGGAACTTGCACGTAGCATGAACAAACGTTATGAAATGGATGGTAAGTTTTTTGCAGAAACTATGGATATGTGCGAATACGATTATTTAGGTATGAGCAATCCTTATGCTGTAATCAATACAAGTTGTGAACATTTAACTGATGAACAATATAGGAAGTGGTTCAACAACATACCTAAAAACACCAAAATTGTGTTACAAAGTAATAATTACTATGAGCATAAAGAACATATTAATTGTGTTGCAAGTATAGATGAATTTAAACGTAAAAGTAATTTAACTACAATAGAATATGCAGGAGAGTTAGAATTACCTAAATATAAAAGATTTATGATAATAGGATTAAAATAATGGATCAGTATAATAAATTATCACAGTTTGGCAAACAAATAGAGTTAGAAGTTACTACTGATCCTAATCAACTTATTAATTGGATAGATACTTTTGAATGGCAGAAATATAATCCACGCAAAGATGTTAACCGTTGGGGATTAAGTGTTACAAGTTCAGACGGTACGTTTAATGGTATTGACTTAGACAGCCTGTATGAATACAATAAAGAGCATGGCACAGAATACGCGGAAAAAGATTTTAACAAGCCTACTCCTGTGCTTAATGATCAGATTGCTGAAATACTTAAACCTTGGCAAGGACATTATTTTAGAACACACTTTTTAAAATTTGGTCCAGGTGGATTCTTTCCACCACATCGCGATTGGAATTATACAGGCGAACCAACAGATGTTTTTAGATTAATTATGCCTTTGCGTAATGTAAATCCACCACAATTTAATTTTGTATTAGAAGACAAAATATTACATTGGGAAATAGGTAGGTTATATTTTATTGATACTTTAAGAATGCACTATTTGTTTAATAATAGTTTTACAGATAGTTATTGGCTTGTTGTAAATGTAGATGTTAACCAAGATACTATATTAGCAACACAAGAAAGGTTTAATCAGAAGTAATGTATAATATAACTGATATAAAATCTATACATTTAGAAGTAACTACTAAATGTCAAGCACGTTGTCCAATGTGTCCACGTAGAATTCATGGCGGTCCTTTACTTGAAGGATATGATTTAACAGAGATAAGTTTAGAAACTTTTGTAAATTGGTTCCCAAGTGATTTTGTAAAACAACTACATCATCTTAATATGTGTGGTAATCTAGGAGATCCTATTATTGCTAAAGACACATTAGAAATTTTTAGATATTTACGTGAAACTAATCCGCATATGACTTTACAAATGCACACAAACGGAAGTGCAAGATTAGAATCTTGGTGGAAAGAACTTGCTACTTTGAAAGTTAAAGTAGTATTTGGAATTGATGGATTAGAAGATACCCATGCCTTGTATAGAATTTCAACTAATTTTAATACCGTAATGAAAAATGCAAAAACATATATTGAAGCAGGAGGAGATGCACGTTGGGATATGTTAGTGTTTCAGCATAATCAACATCAACTTGAAAGTTGTGAGCAATTAAGTAGAGATATGGGATTCAAAGGTTTTAATTTTAAACACACAACAAGATTTAAACAAGGAAAGTTTGACGTAATAGATGACGATTATAACATCACTCATACATTATATCCATCAAATAAAAGTTTAGAAATGATAGCACCAGCAAAAAAGGCTCAAAACGAATTTATGCCAAAGATAACTTGTAAAGCAGTAAAAGATACTCAACTATATGTAAGTGCTAATGGCAATGTTGCTCCGTGTTGTTGGTTAGATTTAGAATGGCTACCTACATTGTCTGATTCTCGTATTGATTATATGACAAAAATTAAAATATATCCTAATTTATATAAGCAGTCGTTTGTTGAAATATTTGATAGCGGATATTTTAACAAGATTAAAGGCTGTTGGACAAGCACAGGACTTAAAGAATGTGCAAAACAATGTGGAAGTTTTGATAAACTGAATGAGCAGTTTGTGGAGAAAAAAGAATATGAATAAAGTTCTTGTACACAAACATATTATTATTAGAGCAGAGGTTTTAGAACCTATCATTAATAAAACTAAAAGTGTTAAATTCCTTAGAAGAATGATCAAAGCAATAGGAATGAAGGCAATGTATGGTCCTGTTGCATCTTATTCTAAAATGCCAGGTAACAAAGGATTAACTGCTTTTGCAATAATAGAAACTAGTCATATAGCCATGCATATATGGGACGAAACAAACCCTGCACTAGTACAACTTGATGTTTATACGTGTGGACCATTTGAACCACAGAGTGTTTTAGACTTACTTCAAGAACTAAAACCAACAAAAGTTGAATTTAAGTATTTAGATAGAGAGAAAGGCTTTACGGAACTTACAATATGAGTAAAACATTTTGCCCTTTACCGTGGATACATTTAGCAACAAGACCTAACGGCGATGTTAGAGTGTGTTGTACTGCTAATGCCAGTGGTGCAGGTGAAGAAGATGATAAAACAGCAGGATTAGTAAAGCAAGATGGTGTTGCAATGAACCTACGTGATCATACTATTGAACAGGTATGGAATAGCGAACATATGAGAAGAACTAGACTGCAAATGTTGAATGGTGAAATACCTGCAAGTTGTCGTAAATGTTTTCATGAAGAGTCAAAAGGAATTATAAGCAAACGTAATTGGGAAACAGAAGTATGGAAAGAACGTTTGGATATTGACACTATTGTAGAGCAAACAAAAGATGATGGTTCATTACCTGTCAATATTCCTTATTTTGATTTAAGGTTAGGAAATGTATGTAATTTAAAGTGTGTAATGTGTTCACCGCACGACAGTTCAAGTTGGATAAAAGAATGGAAATTGATATATCCTAAATATACTAATGAAGATTTAAAAAGGGATCAAAGTTGGAATGAAAATTTTGACTACACTTGGTATAAGAAAGGTAGTTTCTTAGAATCAATGAAAGACCAAGCACAACATATAAAAGAATTGTATTTTGCAGGTGGTGAGCCTTTAATGATTCCTGAGCATTATAACATATTACAGTTTATGGTTGATGAAGGTTATGCAAAAGATTGTTGCCTACGTTATAATTCAAATGGTACTGAATTAAATGAAAAACTATTTGTGCTTTGGTCCAAATTTAAAGAAGTTACATTTAATTTTAGTATTGATGCATACGGAGATAAAAATGATTATATTAGATATCCGAGTGAATGGAATACTATTGCAAAACATTTAAAAATACTAGACAGGTCAGGCAATAACATAGTAATCAACATAGCGGCGGCAGTACAGTTACTAAACTTACCTTACATAAATGAACTAGCATCTTGGAAGTCTAGTCAAGGATTTAGTAAGGTAAATGTATTACCATTTGGCGGTGGATTAATTAGTACGCATCTTGTTTACTTTCCAAGTTATCTAAACGTTAGAGTTATGCCACAAGAATTAAAAGAGTTAACAAAAAATAGAATAGAACGTTTTATTGATCAGCAAAAATTTAATACTGAGTGGTTAAAACATCCTATGGGTAAACCACGTTGGGAAGGATTAATAAAATATATGATGGGAGAAGATTGGACAAGTAAGTTGCCGCAGACAATAAATTATTTAGAAACACTTGATAAGTCAAGAGGTACAAATTTTAGAAAAACTTTTCCGGAGATTGGAGAATTTATATAATGAAGTATAAAGGATTAATATTAGGTCAACAAAAAGATGTTCATATTGATACAGAGCATTGGAAGTTTGGAACTATAAGAAATGGAGTAAAAGTTATTGATACACTTTTACATTATTCTGCATTTAGCCTAGGTTATGATGATCACGGCATTATAGATAAAGTTTGCGAAAGACTTAAAACTTTTAAGCCGGAAGTAGCAGACGGTTTATTTTTAAGTTTTGAACCTACTTTAAATACACCTCATATAGAACTAGCAGACAGGCTTTATAAAATGAGCAACGGATATAGGCCTGTATTTGCACTATCAGGTAGCGATGGTGTAGAAGTTGCAATCAAAATGGCGTTTGCATATCATCAAAAGATAGGAAATAAAAGAAATAAAATAGTTTCATTTGATGACGGATACCATGGAATGACATTGTTAAGTTTAAGTTGTGGTGATAAAGATTTAGAAGGGGCATACTATGGTATGAACCCCTATCAAGATGTTATTAAGTTATCACGTAATAATTTAGATAAAGACATAGACTGGAATGACGTTGCTTGTATCATAATAGAAACTTGTCCGCACAACAAAGATATTAAACCTTATGGGTTTGATGTTTGGAATAAGATTAACAAAATACAAGCAGAGCATGGTGTATTAGTTATTATTGATGATATCTTTATGGGTGGTGGTAAGACTGGAGAATTTTTTGGATTCAGTAAACTTCCTATTAATCCTGATTTATTTGTAATGGGTAAAGCAATCACAGGAGGATTTTTTCCGTTGTCAATTGCTATGTATAGTGAAAAATTACATGAACATTTAAAAGACATGAATTGGGTACATGGTCATACATATAGTTTTTGTTTGTCAGGTGTGTTAAGTATGTTAGAATATCTCAATGTGTTAGAGCAATATAATTATATGGATAATGTAGATAATATTATTGCACTTGCTCGTGAACACTTTATACGAGAAGGTTGGCATATTGTAGGAAACTACGGAATAACATTTATATTGTTTAAGAATGGTAATCACTTTAGATTTATATTACCTATAAATGCAGATCAAGAATATTTTGATGCTATACCAGACACATTAAAAGGATTGGAGGAGTTATGGGCAAAGTAGGAATAACAGGACATCTATCAGGATTAGGTAAAGAACTCTACAGTCGTATACCAGACAGTATAGGATTTGATATAGGTAGTCATCATGATATTAAAAATCCTGATCCTTGGATTGAAGCATTATTAAGTTGTGACGTTTTTATCAATAATGCTTATGACGGATTTCATCAAGTTAATATGCTAGAAAAAGTTTTTTTAAAATGGATTAAAGAAGATAAAACAATTATTAATATCAGCAGTACTGCTTCAGAAATAAAGCATATAAATTATCAAATGGGATTCTATCCTATACATAAGAAAGCATTAGACGAGGCTTGTATGAGATTGCAACACATAGAAAAAAACTGTAGAGTAGTAAATGTCAAAATAGGTTGGATGGACACTCCGCTGTCAGAAAATTTTGTTGAAGATAAACTAGATCCAAGAGTTGTTGCAGATAAAATTATGTACATTATAGAAAATAATGATATAACATCAATGACTATTGATGGAGGATTTAAAAAATGGAAGTATTAAAAACTGTAACTTTATCTGAAGGAATAAACTTTAATTTATACAAAGGACCATTAGGATTGCTATGCAGTGGCGGTGCTGACAGTTCTTTAATGTTATATTTTGTCCTTAAAAATTATACAGGAAAAGATCCTATACACGTATTTGATCTTGCTAACAATCCTTTAGATTTAAAAAATACAGTAGCAGTTACAAGAGTAGTAAACAAGTGTGTAGAACTTACAGGAAATCATAATGTACAGTTGCATATTATACATATGAAAGGTGACAAACCAGATGGTCCAGAAGTATTAGCAGATATGGTAAAACAAGTGGGTGTTAACATTAATGTTCTAATGACAGGCGTAACTAAAAATCCTCCTAAGGAAGTTTTAGATACATTTACAGATGAATACGGTTGCACAAAAGATCCTAATAGAGATGCTCCTAATCCAGAGGATAGTTTGTATGATGCAACTGATGAAGGATACCCTTGGATATATACACCTTGGTCCTTAATAGATAAGCAAGGTTTAGGAAAATTATACAAAGAGCACGACTTAATGGAAAGTTTGTTTCCTTTAACTTACAGTTGTGAATATTATTCAAGAGACAAAATGTATGGAGACGTAGGCGACAAGCATTGTGGTAAGTGTTGGTGGTGCCAAGAAAGAGAATGGGGATTTGGTAAACTGTGAAACTAGAATACAAGGACATTACAAAAAAGGATTGGTTTCTTGTTAGTTGGACTTTATCTAACAAGTGTAACTATCGCTGTCAGTATTGCCCAGATATTTTGCACAACGGAAGCACAGGACAACCTAAATGGGAAACTGTAAAAAACTTTGTTGAAAATTTAAAAGTAGACAAAACTATGTGTTATAGGGTAAGTGGTGGAGAACCTACGTACTGGAAACACTTTTTAGATCTTGCTAAACTTGTAAAACAGCAAGGACATTATTTTAGTTTTGTTACTAACGGAAGTCAAAGTGTAGATTATTTTAAAGAGATTAGTAATTATACAGATGGTATTTTAATTACATATCATCCTGCGTATGCTGTTATAGATCACTTTATTGATATTGCTAATAACAGTAAATGTCCTATTGTAGTTAACTTAATGCTTGTACCAGAAAAATTCGACAACTTATGTAAAGTAGCAGAACATTTGTATAATGGAAGTTCTAATATTACAGTTGAACCAAAAGTAATTGTAGACAAAACAAGTGGAGATTTTACTACAAACAAACCTTTAGATTATACTGATGAACAAAAAGAAATAATCGCTAATTGGAAATGGGAACGAGAATTAAATTTTGATAATTTACACAGAGGTACAATGTTACTTGACGGCAAAGAGTATGAAGGTCATGATTTAATATTACAACGTGAAAACTATTTTATGGGTTGGAAATGTTGGGCAGGTATAGATGGTGTAAATATAGATATGTGGGGTAACTTATACAGAGCAGATTGTCAATATGGTGGTGCATTAGGCAATCTAGAAAGGTACAAATTACCTGCAAAAGAAATTGTGTGCGGTAAGAGTGTATGTAGTTGTTTAAGCGACATATACATAAGGAAAGAAAAATGAGAATACTTGTAACTGGCAATCCAAACTATAAGGGTTTGTGCAAAGGTATATATGAAGCATACAATCATAATTTTGTAGAATTTATTGGTCGTTGGAATGATTGGGACCTAGGAGATTTTGAAAAGGTTGCCAATTATGCTAAAGACTTTGACGTGTTTGTAAACAGTCAATACGGACCTAATGGCGAACAAGTTGAATTGTTTAATGCTGTTTATGATAAGTTTGAAGAAGGCCACATTGTAAATATTAGCAGTACTAGTGCA
>Ga0160423_10001083_pt1 | contig 22688 bp, 18 predicted proteins | sample CRUFie14St8metaG_FD_108191 | JGI IMG/M metagenome (GOLD analysis project Ga0160423, IMG submission 108191) | Marine microbial communities from the Costa Rica Dome - CRUD Field 142mm St8 metaG | ecosystem: Environmental > Aquatic > Marine > Oceanic > Photic zone | place: Costa Rica: the Eastern...
CTGATGAGGCGTACGCCAAAGCCAATGCCCACTTCGGCAAGTGGTACCGCGGCGACATTCCTTACACGAGAATCATGCCCGCCAAGTTCCCCACTGGGAACCAGGTGCGATTTGCCGCGGTGGACGGTGCCGTGCAAAGCACGATCAACATCACCCAGCCTGTGCCTTTCCCTCCTGGCCACCCTGACGCCGCGGCCATCCAACTGATGAACTCCATCCTCGGTGGCGGTGCATTCAGTGGACGACTCATGCAGAACCTGCGTGAAGACAAGGCGTTCACCTATGGCGCACGCTGCTCCTTGAGTGCCGATCCTGTGACGGCCCAGTTCATTGCCTATGCCGACGTGCGGTCTGAAGTCACGGACAGCGCTCTGGTGGAGTTCATGGCAGAAATCAACCGCATTCGCGACGAACAGGTGGACAGCACAGAACTCGCCACCGCCAAGGCTTTCCTCTCCGGAAGCTTTGCCCGTTCGCTCGAAAATGAAGGCACAGTGGCCCGGTTTGCACTCAACATCGAGCGCTACGACTTGCCAGAAGACTACTATCAAACCTACCTGCAACGCTTGGATGCGGTCACCGTTGAGGACATTCAACGCGTGGCCAAAAACATGCTGAAGCCCAACAATCTCAACATCTGCGTGGTGGGTTCACCCGACATCTTGGACAAGTTGCGCCCCTTCGATGCCGGCAACGGCATTGACCAGTATGACGCGTTTGGGCGCGTGCGCATCCCCCGCACAGATGCCCCTGCGGGCACCACCGTCGAAGGTGTTGTTTCGCGTCACTTTGACGCCATCGGCGGCGCCAAGGCCTGGTCCAAGCTCTCCGGCATAACCACGGAAGGCTCAGTAGAATTTGGCGCAGGCATGAGCTTGCAACACCGAGAAGACAAGCGCTTCTCCAAGAAAGCTCAGGCCATGCGGACCGAATTGGCCATGGCCGGACAGCCTGTGATGATTCGGGCCATCCAACCTGAGGGCGGCCAAGAGCTTCAAATGGGCAACGTCTCTGACATGGATGCCGAGGCAGTGGCCATGATGATGGACTACCTCTCTCCCATCCGTCTCACCAAAATGGACAAGCTTGGCTACGAAGGAACGGTCCTCGGCCAAGAAGAAGTGGCAGGCGAGCCCTCCACGATTCTCGAATTTGTGAAGGGCGACGTCAAGGAAACGTATTGGTTCCGCAATTCGGACGGCCTGTTGATCCAACAACAACGCCCATCCCTCGATGGATCGTTGGTCGTTGAAAAGCTGGAGATGTACATCCCCTTTGGAGACCTTGGGCTGAAATTGCCTGCGTCACGTTCGTCTGCGGTGGCGGGCCAAACGATGACCATCCGCGTCGCCAAGGCTTCCTTCAACCCGGAGTTTGACGAAAACGCCTTTGACCTGCAGCGCTGATGACGCCTTTGATCCACCTCGACAACGTTTCCATTCGCCACGACGAACACGTGGTGCTGGAACACCTGTCGACAGAGGTGAATGAAGGAGAGCTCGTCTACCTCATTGGCAAGACGGGAAGCGGGAAGTCGAGCTTGCTCAGGACGTTGTATGGCGACCTCAGCCTGACTTCGGGCCAAGGCTCGGTGTGCGGCCATGATTTGGCCAAGCTCAAACCACGGACCGTTCACAAGCTTCGCCGCAAGCTCGGCATGGTGTTTCAAGACTTTGGGCTGTTGCAAGACCGAAGCGTGGATGCCAACCTCGATTTTGCACTGTTGGCCACGGGCTGGAAGGACAAAAAGGCCAAGCAACGTCGAATCGAGGAAGTTCTGACAGCAGTCGGTCTGCCCAACAAAGGCTACAAGATGCCCTTTGAGCTAAGCGGTGGAGAACAGCAACGCGTCGCCATCGCGCGCGCCTTGCTCAACGATCCGCCACTCCTTTTGGCCGACGAGCCCACGGGCAACCTCGATCCCGAGACCACAGAAGAGATTCTGGAGCTGATGCACACCTTGCCCAGCCAAGGCAAGACATTGGTCATGGCCACCCACGATTGGGCCTCCATGAACCGACGGCCAGGCCGCGTTTGGCGCTGCGAAGGTGGGCGTCTGTTGGACGAACCCGCCCCGCAACACGCCCCATGAAGGCCTCCCCTCGCATCGGGGTGGTCATTCCTGTCTACAATGGCGCCGACGACTTGCGCGAGACCCTGATGGCTTTTCGAGCCCTGCCCGCACGGGTCTTGGCGCAATTGGAGGTTGTAATTGCCGATGGTGCATCCACGGACGACACCCTGAATGTGATGTCCACCTTCATGGATGTCATCCGTCATGCTGACAGCAGAGACGACCTGGGTGTCTACGACGCCATGAACCGCGGCGCGAGCCTCGTCCAAGCGCCCTATGTTTGGTTCATGGGCGCGGGAGACCTGCCTCTCGAAGCGGGCTTGTCCGCGCTGCTTGACCAACTTGAGGGGGACGTGGGGCATGCGTGCACGGTCCTCGCCATGGCGCCAAGAGAACCCGGCGTGCCTGCGGAATTTGTGCCCCGATTTGGCACGTCACTCGATTGGCGAAACACTTTGCATCACCAAGGCGTGGTTGTCCCCACAACTTGGGTCAAGCAACGCCCCCTGTCCACAGATTACAAGGTGCTGTCGGACTATGCGTGGATGCTCGATTGCAGAAATGCGGGCCAGCACATTGAATGCCATCCTCAGCTGGCACTGGCCTCTGTCGCAGGCGGAGGGCTTTCGAGGAATTTCGACGCCGCGCTGTACAGGGAAGAGCGCCGCATGAAGCGCGGACGGATCAGCCGCGCCGCAGCGCTGGCTCACTGGGTATGGCTCCCCGCCAAGTGGGCCTTCAAACAAGTGTCCAAAGCCCGTTCAATCTGAGGTTCATCCACGCCCCAGTGGAACGATTCACTCGCCTTGCTGAGGGCCTCAGCCCATTCGGCGCGTGGACGGTGAAGCACTTTCTCGACGGCGGCCTTTACGGCGGAAGGGGTGGCGTGTTCCACCACTTCCCCCAATCCATGCTCGCGGACAATGGCCGCCACCTCCTTTCTCGCCGTGACCACCATGGGCAATCGTGCGTGCATGAAATCAAACAGCTTGTTGGGCAGGCTCATTTCATAGTTGCCGTGACTTCCCTTGTCCAAACTCAGCCCCACATCGGCTGACGCCGTGAGCTTACGCAAGGCCCCAAAGGGCAACTTGGGAATGCAGTGCAGACGTCCTTCCATCTCAGGCTCGCTCACCTGGGCATGGGCTTCTTCCCACTCGACCCCCGCCCCCACCAACACCAAGCGAATCCCTTTCATGCCAGGCAACGCTGCGACGGCTTCTGCCGCACCTCGATCACGGTCCATGTACGCCCCTTGCATCAAGGCAATGGGCAAGTCTGTTGGAACGCCGTAGGCTTCAAAGGCCGACCGTCCCTCCACCTCCACCGGCGTTTGCCTTCGTGGCATGTTGCGCACGACCAACACCTCCAACCCGTAGGTTCTTCGGTAGGACTCCGCGATGCTTTCGTTCACCGTGATCATACATGGCAGGGACTTGAACGCCCAGCGCTCCAACCTCAACCACAACGCACGCTTCAATGGCTTGCCCGTCAAGCCTGCCGCTTCGGTAAAGTATTCATGACTGTCGTAGATAACCGGCAAACGACCGTGCCAAACCGCCGGAGCAAGCGTATCCAAATCGTTGCACCAAATGGCGTCCAAGCGCGATGCATGGGTGCGGAGCCAGCGATGCAGTTCCCGCTGAAGCGAGAGGTAAAACCGTGGGCCTGCATGGGCGGCCAGCTTCAGCCTGTGCGCCTCCCAAGGCCCCTCCCAAGGCACAGAGTTGGGCATTTCTCGCCCCACGAGCACAGGGGTCCACCCCAAGCCCTCAAGCGTCTGACATGTTTTCTTGACGCGTTGGTCAAACGTGAGGTCGTTCGACACCCACACCGCAATGCGCCGGGTGCGACTCACAACTCGCCGTCTTTGACCTTTTGCAGGATTCGCTTTGTGTACCGTGGGAAGTCGCCTTGCATCATCCAGCCAAAATATCCCGGATCTCGGTCGAGCACTTCTTTGACGCGTTTGCCAGAATGCTTTCCAAATTGGAAGACCACATGCCCGTCGTCGTCGTACACCAACCGCCCCATCAAGTCCGCGTTGTTGCGCATTTTGCAGAACGCACCGAGCTCCTCCATGTCTGAAGGCACAGGCCCCACGGTCTCACCGCGGCTGTCCAGCACGGTCTTGTCCTTGTACCGCTCCAATTGCGCCAGGAACACCTCTACTGTCGCCAGCGTGTCCGGCAAGGCTTCGTGGGCACCTTCCAAATCTTTGTCGCAGTAGAACTTGAAGGCGGCCCGCAGCGTACGCTGTTCCATGCGGTGAAAGACGTTTTGGACGTCGATGAGGTTTCTCCCCTCCAACCCAAAATCGATGCCCACCCGCAAAAACTCTTCCGCCAGCATGGGCACGTCAAAGCGGTTGCTATTGAACCCGCCCAAGTCGCATCCGTGCAGCCATTTCAGCAGTCCAGGTGCAACCCGGCCAAACGTCGGTGCATCTGCCACGTCTTCGTCGTACACCCCATGGACCAAGCTGGACTCCACAGGGATGGGCATCTCTGGATTGATGAGAATGCGATGCTCGCGCCCAGGCTTTTCCGGCTTTTTGATGACGGTGCCGTCCGGCATCAGTTTGACCATGGCCATCTCCACAATGCGATCCACCCCCACTTTGGTTCCCGTGGTTTCGAGGTCAAAAAACACCAAGGGCCGCTTCAAGTGCAGCCTAGTAACTTGTTCCATCATGTTTCGAAAGTTCGTTCAGCGAACGGCCACATCCATGCGCACATACTGAAAGCTTGCAGGATGTGCCTCGCCTTGGACAAAGGACGCCGGTGTGTCTCCATCGGGTTGGACCCGGCGAATCACGATCACGTCGTAATCACGCCCCTTTTCCAATCCTCGGTTGCTCAACCCGTTCACCAGTCGGAGGTAAACGTCCATCGCCCGTGAGGAGGCAAGTTCCAAGTTGCCCCCTGCCCGGGTAGAGGGGCCATCGGAGGCGCTGCCTTCAATGCGCACCACAGGCTTACCCTTGGCGCTTTGGGCACCAATGAAATTCAATGCGGGCGTCATGTCCATGCGTTCCGTGTGCACCTGCCCATTATAAAGTTGGACCGCCATGATGGTTTGACCTGCATCCACGGCAGCCAATGCCATCGGCGCCAGAGGCGCTGAGACTTTCATCACGTCACCATCGCCGGTTGCTGTGACCTCGTTGGCGGGTGTGGCGCTACCGTCAGCAGGCTTGTTTGTGGAAACAGAAGCCACCTCCTCAGACGTTTCCTCTGAGGCGCTCACGCTTTCTTCAGCCTGGGCGAAAGCATCTTCGATTGTTGAGGCTCCACTGACATCTTCACCGTCTGTGGCGGTTGCATCGACAACTGTCTGGTCTGCCACGACCTCTTCTGGCTGCTCCACCTTGGGCGCCTGAACGACAAACGGTGCGACCTCTGCCACCTCTTGGGCCACCGCGCCCGGCAATTCGTCGGCTTCCTCAGCATCTTGGAACACCTCTTCGAACGTCAACTCAATGACTTCGGGTTCCAAATCTTCGGACAGGGTGAGCGTGCGACGAACAACGGGTGGCACGGATTGTGATGCGTCTTGGGTTGGCGACGCTTGCGCCGACTCCACCACGTAATCTCGACCCGTTGGCAAGATCAGGTTGAACACGTCTTCCGTGTTTTCGCGTTCCACACGTTGAACGACATCCCCTGACTTCGCGTCCTTGACAATCAGGGCTTCAGGTTGTTCATCGTTGTCCAAGTTCTCGGCATCCAGCGTCAAAATGACCACTTGCTGCTCCAAAGAAGGCGCGCCGTTCATCGACACCTCAAACAACTGAAGGTCCCCACGCTCCACATTGCGTCGTGATGCCAAATAGCCCACTTGGCCCTTGGCGCCAATCACGAACGCCATGTCGTCGTCGACACTGTTGATGGGGGCGCCCAGGTGTTCAGGTTCTGTCCATCCACCTGCGGCATTTCTCGTGGTCCGGTAGACGTCGAAGCCTCCCATGCTTTGCAGGCCATTGGAGGCGAAAAACACGGTGACACCATCGGCGGCCACAAACGGCGTGACTTCATCACCCCACGTGTTCACACGCTTTCCCAAGGACTTCAATTTGCTCCAACGCCCATCTTCATCCAATGAACTTTCGTACAAATCGTATCCTCCTTCACCACGGCGCATCTTCACGCTGGCAATGAGACGATCCTTGTTCGGGAAGAACACGATCTCGCCTTCGTTGGGGATGGTGCGGTCCAAATAAAGCGGCTCTGCAACCGTCCACCCACGCTCCCATCGCTCCGTGGTCTTCAACTCGTGGGTCCAACCGTCGTCGTCCAGCACGACGAGCTTTTGACCGAAAGCATCTGACCCAATGACCTTCGCATGATTGCGAATGCCCATGTTCAAGAACTCAGGCTCATCCCACGTGCTGTCCTGCTGAAGCTCTGTGCGATAAATGTCGAAGTAATGTGTCTTGGTGTTGGGATCTACCCGGCCGTGATTTGAGCCGTTGCTCCGCGCTCGGTCGGAGGAGAAAAACATGGTTTTCCCGTCTGCCGTCAGCACAGGGTGTGTTTCGTTGCCTTCGCTGTTCAGGGCCATGCTCATCACCTCAGCATCTGTGGACTTGGCTAGCTGTCGCTCGGCAAACCGGACTTCCGCCAAGATTTTCGATGCCCATTCAGACGAGCCGTGCTTCTCGCCTACCTTGGCCAAAAACGCATCCACGTGCTTCCGCGCCACATCAAACTCCCCCATGCGGTGTTCGGCGTTTGCCAACCACAACCACGCGTCGACCGGGGGAATCATTTGGTTGGGGTTGAAGGGATCGTAACGCTCGGTAAGGCCTCCTTTGGTGACCTCCTCCAAAAGTGCTTTGGCCATGGGCCAGTCCTCCCCAATTTCCGACACGCACACGGCGCGCTTGAATTTCGCCACCCGATTCTTGGGTCGTGTTTTCATGGCATAGGCCCAGAGGCGTTCCGCCTCATGCCAGAATTCCTCCTCCATCAAAATGCTTCCCTCAATGAAGAGCTCCGTGGAAGAAAAATTCGCCCACGTGGAGTCGGCATCTGTGACAGTCGCCTCTGTCCCGGCTGAGGCGAGTTGACTTCCAGTCAAGGCCAATACGAGCGTGACGAAGGAAAGAGAAGACTTTGGCATGTTTCGCAGGGTTTGAACAAAAGTACCTCACCTCGTTGGTTCATAGCCCCCGGCGCAAACGATTTTTCACCAACGGTGCGGGGAATCAACTGGCGTCGCTCGTCAACCTTCGACGGGGCGATTCAAGTCGAAGCCCTCGAGGTAATCCGCCACGCGACGCACGAAGCTGCCTCCCAGCATGCCGTCCACCACGCGGTGGTCGTAGCTGTGGCTCAAGAACATCATGTGTCGAACGGCAATGACGTCGCCGTGCTCGGTTTCGAGAACAGCCGGACGCTTGCGAATGGCCCCAAGCGCCAAGATGCCGACCTGTGGCTGGTTGATGATGGGCGTGCCCATCACATTGCCAAAGGTGCCCACGTTACTCATGGTGTAGGTTCCGCCGGCGATGTCGTCCGGCGTGAGTTTGCCCGCGCGCGCTCGACTCGCCAGATCGTTGACCTGGCGCGCCAATCCTTGCAGGTTGTATTGATCCGCGTGTTTGATCACAGGAACAATCAAATTCCCGGAGGGCAACGCAGCAGCCATGCCCAAGTGGATGGCCTTGTGAATCAAAATCTTGTCTCCGTCCACACTGGCATTGACGCCAGGGAAATCCCGAATCGCCTTGACAATCGCCTCGGCGATGAGCGGCGTGAAGGTGAGCTTCTCCCCATACTTCTCTTGGAACTCTTTTTTGTTGGCGTTGCGCCACATGACGAGGTTGGTCACGTCGGCTTCGACAAAGGAGGTGACATGGGGGCTCGTCTGCACGCTGCGCACCATGTGGTCGGCAATCATCTTGCGCATCCGGTCCATCTCCACGATGTCGTGGGCGCCATCCACGCTGACCGCGGCGGCAGGTGCAGGAGCCGGTGTCGGAGCCTTGACAGGGGCTGGTGCGACTGGTGCTGCCGCTGGAACGGGGGCTGCTGCGGGCGCAGCTTGTCCGCGCTGGGCGATGTACCCCAAGATGTCTTTCTTGGTGACGCGGCCCTCCGAACCCGTGCCTTGCACTTGTTCGAGTTCGGCCATGCCAATGCCCTCTTTTTGGGCAATGCTTCTCACCAGCGGGGAATAGAATCGGCCGGAAGGTCCTTTTCGAGAAGGTGCGTTGTCCAGAGGTGCCATGGCTGCTGCGACCACTTCTGGCGCCGGGGCAGGTTCTGCGGCTGCGACAGGGGCAGCGGGCGCGATTGGTGCCTCAGCGGTGGCAGGTGCAGGTGCGGTGTCAGCCACATCTACGCCCACGTTGTAGCGGGCAATGACCGCGCCGACTTGAACCACGTCTCCCTCCGCCACACACCATTCGACGAGCGTGCCGTCTTCGGGGGCAGGAACTTCAGAGTCCACCTTGTCGGTGGCGATCTCCACAATCGGTTCGTCTGCTTCCACACCAGCCCCAGCGTCAACCACCAACTTGGTGATTGTGGCTTCGGCTACGCTTTCGCCCATTTTGGGCAGGAGAATGTCAATGATGGCCATGAGAGATAATTGCTCGACGCGAAATTAAGGCATCTGCCACCACCGCGAGGTCCTTTCTCCAATGGTAATCTTGGGCATGGGTGAACGCCTTTCGGTCCGCCGCCCTGCCCTTCAACCCTTCCGTCAAATCGAGCCCGTGACGCTCAGGTACTTGCAGGTTTCCGGGGCGCACCCATGTGCCTTTTCCTCGGAGGACCCGCATCGAAAAACGGACCCAATCTCCCCGTCCCGTGAACCACATGACCGGCGCCATGCTCCACACCAAGAACACCAACACCAGGTCAAAAACCCTTTTGGTTCGCGCCACCTCTGGACGATGCAGTCCGCGCTGAAACGCCACAAACGCCTCGCGGGACGCCCCGCCACTGGACATCACGTCCCCCACATCTGTCCAAGCGATGCGGCATTTGACCCCCATTCGCCCCAACATGGGGAGCGCAGCCACAATGGACTCGGTGCGAACATCTTTCCCACTGAAAACCACCTCGTCGACGTTGTGGATTTGGACAGCCTCCTCCACATCACGGATGCGCCCCACCCAGGGCACACCCTGAAGCTGGGGCCATTCTTGAGGGTCCGACTCTCCGGCCCACAATGCATGCATGGTCAAGCGAACGCGCTCGCCCTCGTTCCGCCGCAACAACTCCGCCATGCCCCCCAAATCCGCTTGCGCCACCAACAACCTCCGGATGTGGTAGGGATTGCCGTTTCGCTTCAGCGCCCGCGCCAGCACCAGGCCATGGACGAGTCCGTGAAGCACCGGCAACACCAACACCACGCCGCGGCTGAACCGCCACGATTCGGGAAACAAGCTGTACGCGGCCAAGGTCATCAGCGAGGCAAGCAGCCACGCCAGCACATGTCGGGAGGCGCCGCCCCGTTCACGGGCATCGCGGTATCCGCCTCCCGCCCACATGCCTAGCACTTGCACTGCCACCAAGCCCGCGGCTTGCCAGCCGGCATCTGGCCACACAAAAGACTTGCCCAAGGCCACCTGCGACACCGCCATCACGCCGCCAAGGACTGCCAAGGTGCCCATGGCCACGCGCAACATGTCGCCCCAACGGCTCAGCATGCGACGAAGGACGGCCAAGGCAGCCCGGCCGTAAATTGCCGTGCGGATCATCCATGAAAACGCCCGGGCTTGGCTTCCTTCAAAATGTTTGGCCGCGAACAGGAGCATGGCGCGGTAGAACACCATGACGTAATTCAAGCTTCCCTTTTTGGTGGACTCTCCTTTGTAGTGAATGATGCGGGTGCCTGCGAAATAGTGGTTCTCCCATCCCCCTTCCACCAAACGCCAGCTCAAGTCGATGTCCTCGCCGTACATGAAGAACTGCTCGTCCAGCAGCCCCACCTCGTCCAAGGCTTCTTTCCGCATCCACATGTATGCCCCAGACAAAATGTCGACCGGAGCCGTCTCGTGCTCGCCCACATGCCCTGCGTAGTACGCATTGAACCGCCTGGACTTGGGGGCCAAACGATGCAACCCCGACATCCGACAAAAGGCCGGCCAAGGTGCAGGCAACCCGCGCTTGGACTCCGGCAAATACTTGCCCGTACCGTCGTACATCGGCACGCCCATGCCTCCCAGCTTGGGATGCGCATCGGCGTGGGCCAAGCACGTTTGGAACGTGTCTTCCCCGACTACCGTGTCGGGATTGAGCAACAGGACATGCCGTCCAGCACACGCACGAATCGCCTGGTTGTTGGCCACGGAAAAGCCCACGTTGTCCTGGTTGGCAATCACATGAACCCAAGGAAAGCGTTCGCGGACCATGTCCACCGAGCCATCCACGCTTCGGTTGTCCACCACCCACACGTCCACATCCACATCGTTCATGGCCCGCTCCACAGAAACCAAGCATTGCTCGAGGAACGCCCGAACGTTGTAGCTGACTATGATGACGCTCAGGTCGGTCATCCCTTGTAGGGCAGGCGATTCAACAAGGAACTCGACAACGTCGCTTCGTCTGCGTATTGCAACGCTTCACCCACGGCCACGCCTCGGGCGAGGGCGGTCAGCAAGACCTCAGATTCGGCGAGTTTTTTGGCCAAGTAAAACGCAGTGGTGTCGCCTTCCATGGAGGCCGGCAAGGCCAAAATCACTTCCTTCACCTCCGTCGTCGCCGCACGCGACACCAACGTCTCCACGTTCAAATCCGCAGGCCCCACGCCATCCATGGGGCTGATCACGCCGCCCAGCACGTGGTACAAGCCGCGGTATTCGCCCATGCTCTCCAAAGCCAGGAGGTCCCGGACGTCTTCCACCACGCACACCGTGGCCCCATCGCGGTGCGGATTGGCGCACAGGTTGCAGACCTCCTCTTCCGTGGGGTTGTGACAAACCGAGCAAGGCTTCACGCCCTCGCGCATCGCGATCATGGCTTCTGCGAAGTCGCGCACCCGCTCCTCGTCCCGGGCGAGCATGTTCAACACCAGGCGAAGCGCCGTTCGACGTCCCACTCCCGGCAACGTGGCCATTTGGTCCACTGCGGCTTCAATCAATCGCGAAGGAATCTGCACTGCACGAAGGTACGCCAAGGGCCAAGTCGAGGGTGCCCGTCGGCCCGTACATTTGACCACATGACCCCCACCACCGTCCTCCTGATTGCCCTTGCCTACGTGGCCGTCCTGCTCGGCATCGCCAAATGGTCGAGCAAGCGCAGTGCCCACGCCGATTCCGAGGCGCGGTTTTTCGTGGCCAGCCAGCAAGCGCCTTGGTACGTGGTCGCGTTCGGAATGGTGGGCGCCTCTCTCTCGGGGGTGACCTTCCTCAGCATTCCCGGATGGGTCCGAGACCAAGAGTGGACCTACATGCAAATGGTTTTGGGATACTGCATTGGTTATCTGATTGTTGCAACCCTTCTCCTCCCGCTTTACTACAAATTCAAACTCACGAGCATCTACCGGTTTTTGGGGACGCGGTTTGGCAGTCACGCCCACAAAACGGGCGCGGGGTTTTTCATCGTGAGTCGCGTCATCGGGGCCTCCTTCCGGCTGTTTCTCGTCGCCTTGGTCGTGGACGTTTTGGTGCTGGAACCCCTGGCCGGCGGTGCCACGCCGTGGACGTGGTTTGGCCTGACGACGGCAGGGATTTTGGCCGTCATCTACCTGTACACCAAGGAAGGCGGGATGGGCACGGTGATTTGGACCGACACCCTTCAAACCGCCTGCATGCTTCTGGCCGTCATCCTGACCATCGGCGGCATCCTGCAGGCCGGCGGCCACAGCTGGGTCGACCTACCGGAGGTGGTCGCTTCCACAGACCTGACCCAAATCTGGGTCACCGAGGACTGGAAAATGAGCAACCACTGGCTCAAACACGTGCTGGCCGGCATGTTTGTCACCATCGCCATGACCGGGCTTGACCAAGACATGATGCAGAAAAACCTCGCTTGCCGAAACCTGCGCGAGGCCCAGTGGAACATGGGGTCGTTCACCGTCATTTTGGTGGGCGCCAACCTGCTGTTCTTGACCATGGGCGCCATGCTGTGGATGCACGCAGGCCAAATCGGCATGGCCCTTCCCGAGGCCACCGATCGCCTCTACCCCATGGTCGCCATGGGCGGCAGCCTCGGCCCAGCGCTCGGGGTGGCCTTTGTCGTCGGACTGCTTGCTTCGGCATTCAGCTCTGCAGACTCCGCACTCACCGCACTGACCACCTCCACATGCGTCGACCTTCTCGGCACCCAAGAAATGTCTCCGGAGCGCGCCTCCCGCATCCGGCGACGGGTCCACTTGGGCATGGCGGTGGCCTTGTGGGGGGTCATCATGGCGTTCCGTGCCGTCAACGACACGTCTGTGGTGGCGGCGTTGTTCACCGTGGCCAACTACACTTACGGCCCCTTGCTTGGATTGTTTGCGGTCGGCATGTTCACCTCGTGGAACCCCAAAGCAAGCGCCGTGCCTTGGGTCTGCATCTCCGCACCCATTCTCGGCTATGGATTGGAGCAACTCCTGATGGGGTGGCTTGGCTTCAGTTTTGGGTTTGCCCTGTTGCCTGTCAACGGCCTGTTGACCGCCCTCGGGCTCGGAGCGATTTCCCTGCAAACTCGCCCTTGATTGTCGGCGGGACTGCGTAATTTTGCCCCCGCAATTACGGACTGACCTACTCCCCATGGAACACACCACTTCTGACCTCCTGCAACGCCTCAGCGAATCTGCCACCATCGCCATGGCGAGAAAGGCACGCGAGCTCAAGAACCAAGGCATCGACGTCATCTCCCTTTCTCTCGGAGAGCCCGACTTTGACACGCCGGCAGAAATGAAGCAAGCGGGCATCGACGCCATCGAAGCCAACGAAACCCACTACACCCCTGTTCCTGGCACGCCGCGCATCCGCAAGGCCATCGTGGAGAAGTTCAAGCGCGACAACGGGCTGGAGTACACCATGGATCAGGTGGTGGTCAGCACGGGCGCCAAGCAGAGCCTCGCCAACGTCGTCCTCTCGCTGGTCAACCCTGGAGACGAGGTCATCCTCCCTGCCCCTTACTGGGTCAGCTACGAGGAAATCGTCAAGGTGGCTGGCGGCATTCCCGTGGTGTTGCCCACGAGCATCGACAACGACTACAAAATCCAACCGAGCGAACTCGAGGCGGCCATCACGTCCAAAACCCGCATGGTGATGTACTCGTCGCCCTGCAACCCTTCCGGTTCAGTGTACACGGAAGCCGAGACCGCGGCGTTGGCCGACGTGCTTCGCAAGCACGACCGCGTCATCACGGTCAGCGACGAGATCTACGAACTCATCAACTTCACGGACAAGCATGCCTCCATGGCCGCCCAGCCTGGCATGTGGGAGCGTACAGTGACAGTGAATGGCGTTTCCAAAGGATTCGCCATGACGGGATGGCGCTTGGGTTACATCGGCGCGCCCACATGGATTGCCGCAGCGTGCACCAAAATCCAAGGCCAGTTCACCTCAGCTCCCTCAAGCATCACCCAAGCCGCGTCTGCTGCTGCGCTTGAAGCCGACCCCGCGCTGGTCAGCGACATGGTCGACGCGTTCCGTCGCCGTCGCGCTTTGATGGTGGAAGGGCTCAGTCAGGTGCCTGGATTCAAGGTGAATCAACCCATGGGCGCCTTTTACGTGTTCCCGGACGTGTCCGCATTGTTTGGCAAGTCGTTCCAAGGAAAATCCCTCAACAACGCCAACGACGTGGCGTTCTACTTGCTTGAAGAGGCCAAGGTGGCATCGGTCAGCGGGGCGGCGTTTGGAACCCCCGAATGCATCCGTCTCTCCTACGCAGCGGCGGACGACGTGCTGGCCGAGGCGGTTCGCCGCATCGACGCCGCATGCCGTCAGTTGAGCTGAATCCCCTGAAGTTCCGACCTTTGGCGTCATGAGTGATTCCAACTCACCCACGTCGTTGGACAGCTTGCCGTGGTCCGAGCCCCGCGTTTGCGTGGTCGGAGACGTCATGGTCGACGCGTACATGTGGGGCCATGTCCACCGCATCAGTCCGGAGGCACCGGTGCCCGTGGTCGAAGTCTCCCGCAAAGAGCAACGCGTTGGCGGTGCGGCCAACGTGGTGAAGAACCTCGCGGCCCTTGGGGCCGAAGTGGATCTCATCAGCGTGGTTGGGGACGACCAGGCGGGGCGCGACCTCACCTCCCTTCTCGCCACGATGTGCACCCCGCATTTGAGCTTGGATCCTTCTCGACCCACCACCGTCAAAACGCGGGTGATCAGCGGAGGCCATCACGTGGTGCGCGTGGACGAAGAGTCCACGGCAGACGTCACCTCCAAAGTGTCGCAAGAAGCCCTTTCCGCCTTGAACGCCGTGCTGAACGGCGACCGCAAACCCGATGTCGTCATCTTGGAAGACTACGACAAGGGCTTGATGACCGAATCCTTTGTGGGACAAGCCATCGAAGCGTGCCGTCATGCGGATGTGCCGGTCACCGTGGACCCCAAGCTGAAACGCTTTGCGGCGTACCGTGAGGTCGACCTGTTCAAGCCCAACTTGAAGGAACTGAATGAAGGCCTTGGACTGACGCACCCCGTGGACCCATCAGACCGCGAAGGCATGCAGCATGCGGTCGAGGCGCTGATGACACAACTGGCCTGCGAACGCGTCTTTGTCACCTTGGGCGAACACGGGTCTTGGATCCACGCCCCCAACGACGGCGTCCATCACGCCCACATCCCCGCCCTTCCCCGCGAAGTGGTGGACGTGAGCGGCGCTGGGGACACCGTCATCGCCGTGGCCTCCTTGATGTTGGCCGGCAAGGCCAATGCCGTGGACGTGGCGGCTGTGGCCAATTTGGCCGGAGGTTGGGTGTGTGAACGGGTGGGCGTCGTCCCCATCACGCGCGAAGCCCTTGAAGCCGAGCTTCCACGCCTCAGAAAAACCAACATCTCCACGCATTGACTTGGCAGTCGTTCAGAGAACGGGCCAACGTGTGGCTCTATGACAGCAAGGAGCGCGTGCTGGGCACCTTTCAGTGGTTGACGCTGTTGGTCAACCTCTCTGCCCTTTCTGTTCTGGCGATTTACTACGGCTACGAGCACGACGCAGAGACGTCGGCCTCGTTGTTTGACGTGGTCAAATTCAGTTTTGGGTTCTACGTCCTGCACTACCTCGTTCGCGTGCTGTATCACTTTCATCCGACCACCTTTTTCAAAGAGACCTGGGCTGAGGGTGTCGTCATGGCCGTGCTGCTGGTGGAAGGGGTTGGCGACTTGCTGTGGGGCTCGCCTCCCTTGGGACAGGGACTTGCCGTCCTCGTGCCAAGCATTGGCGACTTCAGCACGTTCTTGGTCCAAGGCTACCTGTTTGTGGCCGTCCTGATGGAGTGGATGCGGCCCGGTTCTCGCCTTCCTCGTGTGCGCCTTCACCCCGCGGTCATCTTCATTTTGAGCTTTGTGTTGCTGATTGTCGTCGGCACGTGGCTGCTCAGCATGCCCCTCATGTCCACCGTGGAAGGCGGCATGCCGCTCGTGGATGCCTTTTTCACCGCGACGAGTGCCACGTGCGTGACGGGGTTGATGAGCGTGGACACCATGACCTACTTCACTTCCAAAGGACATTGGGTGCTTCTGTTTCTCATCCAGTTGGGCGGTCTGAACTTCATTGCCTTCGGCAGTTTTTTGGCGCTCGCGTCCAAATTTGGGGTGGCTGTGAAACAGCACGACGTGATCGAGGATTTCGTCAACAGCGACAGCCTTCTGGGGAGCAGTGGCACCTTGGGAAAGGTGGTCGCTTGGTGCTTGGGGCTGGAGGCGCTGGGCGCGGTGGCCCTCATGGCCTTGTGGTCCCCGGAAGTTGCCTTCAACGGCTTGGGTGATCGGATTTTCTCGTCTGTGTTCCACAGTGTGTCGGCCTTCAACAACGCGGGCATCACGCTGTTCACCGACGGCCTTGCGCACCCCTGGGTGGCCACCAACTGGCTGGTGCACTGGGTCATCACCGTCTTGGTGTTTCTCGGGGCCTTGGGCATGGTGGCAATGTTTGACTTGTTTGACCTCCGCAAACTCCGTGAGCGGATGGCGCAACCTTGGAAGACCATTTCTTTCCCCGCCAAAATCGCCCTCTACTTCTCGGTCATCCTCGTGGTGTTGGGCACCGTGGCATTTGCTGCGCTGGAGTGGAATGGCACCCTTGCGGGCATGTCTGGATTTGGAAAATTCACGACCGCCGTCTTCCAAAGCGTCACGCGCACCAGCGGATTCAATACCGTGGACATCAGCGCTGTCGGCATGCCCATGCTGTTCCTCCTTCTCGTCTTGATGTTCATTGGCGCCTCCTCGAGCTCCACTGGAGGCGGCATCAAAACTTCGACCCTGGCCATCGTGTTGGCCGACGTTTGGCGCACCGTTCGTGGCGGAGACCACGTCCAAATCTTCAAGCGCACCATCAGTGCCGTCTTGCGAAGCCGGGCCTACAGCGTCCTGCTGTTCTTCCTCGTCGGCAACCTCATCGGCGTGTTTGTGCTCACCGTCACAGAATCGGCCTTGGTCACCTCCGGAGCGTCCACCTTCTTCGATTTGGCCTTCGAACACGTCAGCGCGATGGGCACGGTCGGATTGAGCACAGGCATCACCCCCCTTCTCAGCGCTGGAGGCAAGGTGGTGCTGGCGGTGGCCATGTTTGTGGGGCGTGTCGGCACCTTGACTGTGGCCTTCGCCGTCGGAGGGCGCACCTCTCATTCTCACTTCAAATACCCCGAGGGGCATACCATGGTGGGATGAACCCTGCCCTGAGAACTCCTGTTTCATCTTTGCACCCAAACCACGTTCATGGGCACCCGAATCACCCCCTACGTCACGCCTGAAGAGGAAGCGAAAAAGAACCAAGTCGCACGGATGTTTGACGGCATCGCCCACCGCTACGACTTTTTGAACCACTTTTTTTCCTTGGGCATCGATGTGCTTTGGCGCAAGGCGTGCATCCGCATGCTGCGCAAGGAATCGCCTTCCAAATTGCTCGATGTGGCCACAGGCACCGCCGACTTCGCGATCGAAGCTGTGCGCATGGGGCTCGACGTTCACGTCACGGGCGTCGACATCAGCGCGGGCATGCTGGATGTGGGGCGCGAGAAGATTGCGGCACGCGGGTGGAACGACAAGATTGAGCTCATCCAAGGCGACTCCGTGGCCCTGCCTTTCGAAGACGACACCTTCGACGCGTACATCGTCGCATTTGGTGTTCGGAATTTCGAAGACTTGCAAGGTGGTCTGGGAGACATGCTCCGCGTGTTGAAGCCTGGCGCGTTGGGCTTGGTGTTGGAATTCAGCAAGCCCAAGCATTTTCCCATCAAGCAGGTGTTTGGCCTCTACTTCAAGCACATCATGCCCACGGTGGGCAAATGGGTGAGTAAGGACCCTTCCGCCTACACCTACCTGCCTGAGAGTGTCCAAGCCTTTCCCGAGGGTGAAGCCTTTCTGGACCAAATGCGCCAAGCGGGATACCGCGACGTTCAGGCGCGCAGCTTGACAGGCGGCATCGCCACGATTTACACCGGCCGAAAGCCCCAGGCATGATCCTGCGCGTTCTTCCGAGCACCTTGGCGGGCGACACCGTGTGGGCCCCTCCGAGCAAGAGCATCATGCAACGTGTCGTCGCGCTGGCCACCCTGGCAGAGGGCCGGACGATGATCACGCGCCCTTCCGAATCGGACGACTGCACCCATGCATTGATGATGTCCGCGCAACTCGGTGCGGAGGTCGAGCTCGGAGAAGATGCCGTGGCCATCCACGGCCATTTCCCTTTGCAACCCCGAGACACCACATTGACCCCGGGAGAGTCCGGATTGGGACTGCGCATGTTTGGGGTGTTGGCCTCCCTGCACCACGCGCCTCTGACGCTGGAACGCGCGGGAAGTTTGTTGACCCGAAACCTCGACGGCTTGGCCGAGGCCCTCAGTGCGTTTGGCGTGACGGTCACCCAGACTGCACCTGGCGAACACCCTATCATCCAAGGACCGCTTCGAGGCGGTGATGTGAGCGTGGATGCTGCAGGAAGCAGCCAAGTCCTGACCGGACTGCTGTGCGCGCTTGCCCATGCCGAGGGCGACTCGGTCTTGAACCTACACGGCGTGGTCAGCCGTCCCTACGTCCAAATGACCCTCGAAGTGCTCGAAGACATGGGCATGGACATCGAAATTCTTGAGGAAGATGAAGATGCGCGAACGTTGCTCTTGCGCATCCCTGGCAACCAACGGGCCCAAGCCCGAGACATGGCCATCGATGGAGATTGGTCCGCAGCCGCGTTCCTGTTGGGGCTCGGCGCCCTGTGCGCTCCCCATCACCTGAATGTGGAAGGCCTGCACAGCACCTACACCCAGGCAGACGAGGCCATCAAGGGCGCCTTGCTGTTTGGGGGTTGTCGCTTGGCAGGCACGGACGAAGGCGTTCAGGTCATGGCGGGCAAGCCCAAATCCTTCACCGTCGACCTCACCGACAGCCCCGACCTCTTCCCTCCGCTGGCTGCGCTCGCGGCCTTTGGCAAAAAGCCAAGCAGGCTCAAGGGCCTCCATCGGCTCGGAAACAAGGAGTCCAACCGCGGAAAGGTCATCCAGTCCGAATGGGCCCGTGTGGGCATCCAAGTCGACCTCGACGAATTGTCAGACACCATGGCCATTCATCCCGGACGCGTTCAACCCGGCCGCATGTCCTCCCATGGTGACCACCGCATGGCCATGGCTGCAGCGCTGTTTGGGGCTGCAGGTGCGCCCGTGGAAATCGAGGGGGCCGAGGCCGTGGCCAAGAGCTATCCTGCCTTCTTTGACGACTTGGAGGCGTTGGGCGTTCAGATTCAGGTGGTGGCAGGCTGATCAGAGGACGACCTCGGCTGCTTGAGCGCGACACATGCCGTGGCGGTGGCCCCCATCCCGCCCATCAAGGGCCCCACGGTCCATGCCAACACAGGCACGGACATCCAAAGCGCAAAGGGAACGCCCACATTCAGGGCCAACCCAAACCGACGCAAAGAAGCTGCCAACCCGGCCCAAGCGCCCTTTCCCTCTCGCTCCCACACGTAATCCATCACGGAGGCGCCGTACGCCCACGCCCCCAAAATCCAGGCAACCGCCAAGGTGAATGGACTCAGCACAGGCACAGCGAGGCCGACGGCCCAGAGCATCAACGTCAAGGACCACTCGAACGTGGCAAGAAGTGCGGCGGACCGCAATCCCCGGACGGCGTCTTTGATCCACCTTCCCCACGAAAACGACACGGAGGCGCCGGTGATTTGGGTTTCGACAGCTTCACTTACCGCCGCCAAAAGCGGTCCCATCACCACAAGCACGATGTACTTGGTGAGCTTGATCTTGACCACCAACAGGAGCAACCAAATCAGCCATTCGACAACGGCGGACCACCAGGCGCTCTCCGTCTCTGGACTCCATTTGGACAGCAGCCACGCGGTCACGCCGTCCGCGGCTGCAGCGATGCCCCACCACCCCAGCGCCGCCAAGGCAAGGGTCAGGGCGGCGCCCGGGATGAACCACCAAGCCAAAGGACCCCTCAGCAAGGCCCAAGCCTGTCGATGGGGAGATTGCAACGTGCGCCAGGTTCTCATGGTGCGAATGTGAGAAAGTGTGTTGGGTTGAAGCGCACGGCACCACGAAAAGATGTGAACTTTCCCTCATGCGGATTCACCTCATTGCAGTTGGCGGCAGCGCCATGCACAACTTCGCCTTGGCCTTGGCCGATGCGGGACATCACGTCACGGGAAGCGACGACCAAATCTTTGAACCCAGCCGCGGCCGACTTCAAGCTGCGGGATTGTTGCCCGAGACCGAGGGTTGGGATGCCGATCGCATCACCCCTGATTTGGACGTGGTCATTCTCGGCATGCACGCCCGAACCGACAACCCCGAGTTGCAACGCGCCCAAGAGCTGGGACTGCGCATCCAGAGCTATCCGGAATTCCTGCGATTCGCCACCGAATCCAAGCAGCGCATGGTCGTGGCCGGCAGCCATGGCAAAACCACGGTGACGTCCATGATTCTTCATGCCCTGCACAAGTCGGGACACAAGACAGACCTGATGGTCGGCGCACAACTCGAAGGATTTGACCGCATGGTGGATTTGCAAGACCGCCACGAATGGGCGGTGATCGAAGGCGACGAATACCTCAGCTCCCCCATCGACCTGCGGCCCAAATTCCTCTGGTACGGACCTCACGTGACGGTGGTCACAGGCATTGCGTGGGACCACGTCAACGTTTTTCCCACCGAAGAGGATTACATCGGCCAATTCGAAGCGTACTTGGACACGGTGCAGCCCGAAGGGGTGGTCATCCACTGCACGGAGGACGCCAAACTCCAAGACGTGGTGTCCCGCGTGAAAGAACGCCGAACGGACATCCGCTGGGTGGGGTACCACACCCCGCGTCACACGCCGACTTCCACGGGTAGCGCGGTCACGTTTGACGACGGAACCGCGTTGGATCTCGCTCTCCTTGGCGCGCACAACATGCAAAACCTGGCCGCTGCCCGTGCGTGTTGCCAAGCCATGGGCTTGCCCACGTCCGAGTTCGATGCCAACATGGTAGACTTTACGGGCGCCGCGCGAAGGCTCGAAGTAATGCACGACGATGCAGCGCGAGGATTTGTGGCGTTTCGCGACTTTGCCCACGCCCCGTCCAAACTCAAGGCCACGCAGGCCTCCGTGGTCGGACAGTTCCCCTCACGAGGGGTTACGGCTGTGTTTGAGCTGCACACATTCAGTAGCCTCAACAAGACCTTCATTCCCCAGTACAAGGACGCCATGAATGCCGTCGATCACGCCATTGTCTACTTCGACCCCGACGTGGTCCGCCACAAGCGACTTCCTGAACTCAGTGCGTCTTTCGTGAAGGAGGCCTTCGGCCGAAGTACGCTCGAGGTCATCACGGACAAGGAGACACTCGCCCAAAGGCTTGCGAACGTCCCCAACGAAAACCACGTCCTCCTGATGATGAGCAGTGGGCGTTTTGGCGGCGTCGAATTCAGCCCAGCCCCACGTCCAGTGACATCATGACGATGAATCCACCGATGAAGCCCAAGGTGGCCACATCGGTGTATTTGTCCCGTTGCGTCTCCGGAATCACCTCTTCCACCACCACGTAAATCATGGCGCCTGCTGCAAAGGCCAAGGCGTAAGGCAAAATGGGCCGCATGGCCATGACTGCCACCGCGCCAATCACCCCGGCCACGGGCTCCACAATGGCCGACAACTGTCCATACCACCACGCTTTGCCGCGAGGCACCCCGTCGCGCCTCAAGGGCATGCTCACAGAGAGGCCTTCGGGGAAATTTTGGATGCCGATGCCGATCGCGAGGGCGACAGCGCCCGCCGTCGTGGCCCCGTCCAACCCAAGGGCCGCGCCGCCAAAGAGGACGCCCACCGCCAATCCCTCGGGAATGTTGTGCAAAGTGATGGCCAGCACGAGCAAAGTGGTGCGGTGCCAATCCGTCTCAGGTCCTTCTGCCTCGTCTTTGTTGAAGTTGATGTGGAGGTGTGGGGTGAATTTGTCCAGCGCATAGATGAACAAGGCCCCGAGGCCAAACCCAATGGCAGGTGGCCCCACCTTGGCGAAGCCCTCACCTCCAGTCATGTCAATGGCCGGAGCAAGCAGCGACCAAAAACTCGCCGCCACCATCACCCCGCCTGTGAAGCCCAACATGCCGTCGAACAGGCGTCGGTTCATGGATTTGAACGGGAACACCAAGGCGGCACCCGCAGCCGTCATCGCCCACGTGAACAACGTCGCCACAAGGGCTGAGAACACAGGACCGAGCCCTTCAAACCATTCAATCAATGCTTCCATCGTCTACGGTTTTGCATACCATCAATTGATCAAGCCAGGCGGCAGGGAGGGCCTCAATTTGTGCGGGTGTCAACACACTCCCCAGCGCAATGCCTTTGGCACTCATCGCAGAAAGGGTGGCGTCGCTTCCTTCCCGAACTGCTTTGACTTCGCAGCAAACAAGGGGGTCCAATTCTGCCAACACCAGCACTTCCCCTTCGGGATGAAAGGTCCCGTCTGCCTTGGGAATGGGATCGCCATGCGGGTCGGTTTGGGGATGTCCCAAATACGCATCCAACCGCTCCACCAATGCCACGCTATCCACGTGTTCCAGTTGCTCGGCAATGTCATGGACCTCCTCCCATCCAAACCCCAAACGGTCGACCAAAAACGTCTCCCACAACCGGTGCTTTCGAACCAAGGACAGGGCCAATTTCCGACCCGTCGGAGTCAAACGTGCGCCGTGGTAAGGACGGTGTTCCGCCCATCCGAGTTCCGCCAAAACCTGGACCATCGCAGTGACGCTTGGAGGCTTGACCCCCAAATGGGAAGCCATTTGCGTGGTGGACACCCAAGATGACGGCTGGGACTCTCCCAAGGCGTACAAGGCCTTCAGATGATCTTCACGTTGCGTGCTCTTGGACATGAGGCAAATTTAGCACATGACGCATGATTTTTAGATGCGCCTAAAAATGGAGGTCGTCTTGTCCTTCCATTGTCGTCTGTTTTGCGCGACCTTGCCTCCGATGAAGCGTTTGTTCATTGTCCGACATGGCAAGGCCCAG
>Ga0160423_10001084_pt1 | contig 22678 bp, 14 predicted proteins | sample CRUFie14St8metaG_FD_108191 | JGI IMG/M metagenome (GOLD analysis project Ga0160423, IMG submission 108191) | Marine microbial communities from the Costa Rica Dome - CRUD Field 142mm St8 metaG | ecosystem: Environmental > Aquatic > Marine > Oceanic > Photic zone | place: Costa Rica: the Eastern...
AACCGTAGCCTGGATGGACGCAGAGACCGACGCCGTTTCAGGATCTGGCGTGACCATGCCAAAATCCCACTATCTCAACTGGTTCAACTCTCGTGAAAACGTTGCGCGCAACTTTGTCACCAGCGCTGTCAACAACGCCAACTTTGCCATCACCGCCAGTAATGCCAATACCACCGAGGATATTCTCAATCTCACAGGCACCTCGCCTCCGACGGTCTTCGATGTGCGCGTCGCAGACCACCCCGATGCCGCCGTTCATTGGACCGACAAGACTACCTGGACCATCGATGGTCTCATTCTTGTCGAGGGAGGCAACACCTTCACAGTCGAAGGAATCGATCACGATGGAAACATTATTGAGACCGCTCCATTCACCATCACCAAGACCAACAACGCTCCGCCGATCATTCTCGTCGAAACCGATCCAAAATCGTTGAATGTCGACATCGGCGAATCGATCTCCCTCGACGTCTCGACAAGCTTCGACCCCGAGGGAGATTTGCTCACCTTCGACTGGGCGGTCAGCCCGGCCTATGGAGCAAATTTCATTCCAAACGGCAGCATGGCCGAAGCCACTTTTGCCATTCCAGGCCTCTATACTTTCACCGTCTCTGCGACCGATGGAGAACCCCAAACCACTGACCGGGAGATAATGGTCTCCGTTCATGGCGACGGCTCCTTCTCAACCTTCGGTAACACCTTGCTCGATGCTCCCTGGACCCTCGCCGACATCGATAAGCACGGAAACTCCTCAAGCGGACCCCACTACTCCCTGCAGGACAATGACGGCCGTTTGACCATCAACATCCCACTCGGCCTGACTCCACTTGGCCTCCCTCCAGTCGAAGTTCCCGCACCCGTACAATACCTCGACTTCGGTGACGTCTGGAAATATGACGACTCGGGAGCCGAACTCACAATCGGCGGGGTCTTCGCCCAGCCTGAATTTGACGACAGCGCATGGCTGTCCGGACCCGGCTTCCTCGGTAGAAATGAATCCGGCCTTCCCGCCCCCGGATTGCAAACTGGAACTCTTAGAAATGCTACAGCTGTCCCCGGACTCATCACTTATTATTTCCGCAAAGAATTCGAATTCACCGGAGATCCAGTTGGAGCCCAACTATTCATCGATCATATCGTGGACTGCGGCGTTCGCTATTACCTTAATGGACAGGAAATCGGAAATATTCGCCTTCCTGCAGGAGCCATCGATTCCAACACAGAAGCTGATCGCCTACTCGACGAAGATGAAATTGAGGAAGATATCGTGATCAAAGACGTTTCCGGTTCCATCATTAATGGAACCAACGTCCTCGCTGCCGAAGTTCACAACGAACGCACCGGAAGCTCCGATCTCGTCTTCGGAGTCCGCGTTGACATCTCTGCCAATGAAGAAGTCGGTGGCGGCATCAATCTTGACGATGCCATTCATCCGTGGGTGAGACGCCAACTCCCCGCAGGTGACTGGACCCTCCAAACCGAAGTGAAGCTCGAAAAAGCTCAGTTCGGAGAATTCTACGCCGGACTTCTCGTCGAAGCCACCCAGGGAGCCAACACCTTCCGCTACGGTGTAGGATACGAAAACGGAACCCACGTCGCTTCCATGCGAGTCAACCCGTCGGGAAGCTCCGAGACCATGGTCCAGGGACCGGAGATCGATTCGAACATTCTCACCGTCCGACTGCAACGCACCGGAAACGACCTCATCTTTTCCTGGCGCGATGGCACCGCCTTCAGCCCATTCCACACCATCAGCCTTCCCCCTGGGACGACCTTCAATGTCGGCGGTGTTTTCGCCTCCACCGAGATGACTCAGTCACTCGAAGCGAGCTTCGACTACGCGATGCTCGTTGAGGGAAGCACTGACTTCACCGCCTGGATGGAGGCCAACGGGCTCTCCGATGCCAACGCCGAATATGGGAATACCGGACTGAGCAATCTCATGGCCTTCGCCCTCGGTCGCGATCTCAGTGATATTGTAGAGCCCACATCCAGCGCCGGTGGCGGCTCGGTGAGCTTCACCCACCGCCAACGTATCCCGGTCAGCAATCTTGATTACAACGTGGAATACTCCACCAACTTAATCGACTGGGCTCCTGCTGGCGATCTCGCTCCCGACGGAGCACCAACTCTTAATCCCGATGGAACCTACACTGTCAATCTCTTGAGCAACCTCACCCCGGTTGAGCAGCCCAAGGTCTTCTACCGTCTTGTGGTGAGACTTCCCCAGTAGAGAATTTCACCAACTCCAAGATCAACAGGTCTATCGGGATCCGAGTGCGCGGTCCCGGTAGACTTTTGGTGTCATCCTCGTCCTTGTCGTCACTACCCAAGGAAATCTCTCACTTCATCGAACTCTGCAGATCCGCCGCTGCCGGGAATCAACAACACCGCCGCCTGGCCCTCGAACTTTCCGAAGCCCTCACCGTGCTTTCCAGCATCGGCGAAAATTCCGACTTGGTGCTATTCCAGAAAGAGCTCATGATTCTCAAAAGCCACTCCGCTTACAAACGCCAGATCTACAAGGACGATCAACTCAGCCCAAGCCAACGCCAATTCCTCCATTCCCAATGGCAGCTCTTCCGTAAGTGGTGGGCCAATTGAGACGGCAAATAAAATACCATGTCTGATACTATTTCCATTCGTGTCATCGACTCCCATACCGGAGGCGAACCCACCCGCGTCGTCATCGATGGCGCACCCAAATGCTCTACTCCGGGAGCCCTCGCCGCGCGGGACTTCCTCACCGCCGAAGGCGACTGGCTCCGCCGTGCCCTTATTCTCGAACCCCGCGGATTCGAGGCCATCGTGGGAGCTTACCTCTGCGAACCCGCCGACTCCGACTGCGTCACCGGTGTTGTTTTCTTCAACAACGTAGCCTGTCTCAACAGCTGTCTCCACGGCACCATCGGGCTGGTCAAAACCCTCGAATACCTGGAAACGATCACTCCCGGCATTCACAAAATCGAAACTCCGGTCGGTGTCATCGAGGCCACTCTCTCACCCGATGGCACCGTCACTGTTACCAATGTTCCTTGCTATCGTTTGGTTGCAGAGCAGCAAGTTGAAGTCCCCAACTACGGCACCATCACCGGCGAGATCGCCTGGGGAGGTAATTGGTTTTTCCTCATCCAGGACCAGGGGCCACCTGTCCGCTTCGACCACCTCGACGAACTCACCGCTTTCACCTCCGCAGTCAGCGAGGCTCTTCAAGATCAAGGGATCACTGGCCGGAACAACGAACCCATCGATCACATCGAATCCTTCGGGCCTCCCGCACCCAGCCTCGACGCCGATAGCCAGAACTTCGTCCTCTGCCCTGGCAAAGCTTACGACCGATCACCTTGCGGCACCGGCACCAGCGCCAAACTCGCTTGCCTCGCCGCCTCCGGAAAGCTCGCCGAAGGGGACACCTGGCGACAGGCCAGCATCATCGGCACGTACTTCAGCGGGCAATTCACCCGCCTACCAGACTCTCAAAAAGTCACGCCAGTCATCACTGGGTCCGCCCACGTAACCGGAGAATCCACCTTCATTCTCGATCCCCGCGATCCATTCCAATTCGGCATCAATCCATGAAAGAGATCCTCATCGTCGGAGGTGGAGTCATCGGCCTCTCCATCGGATATGCCCTCACCAAACGAGGTCACGCCGTCCGTATTATCGAGCAAGACCCCGAATTAAAAAACTCATGCTCCAGTGAAAACGCAGGCATGATTGTCCCCAGCCACTTCATTCCTCTCGCCGCGCCCGGCGTCATTTCCCAAGGCCTCAAATGGATGCTCAATCCCAAAAGCCCATTCTTTCTCCGTCCCCGACTCGACCCCGCTCTCGCCCGTTGGATCTGGCTCTTCATGCGCCACTCCAACCAACAGCACGTCAGCAATAGCGAGACCCTCCTCCGCGATCTTTCCCTCGCCAGCCGACAACTCCACGTCGAACTCTCTGACGAAGAAGATTTTCCTCTCGTCCAAAAAGGTCTCCTCATGCTCTGCCGATCGCAGGAAGGCCTCGACGAAGAAGCCGAGGTCGCCGAAGCAGCGCATCGTCTCGGACTCGAGGCCGAAGTCTGTAACTCCGCCCGCCTGCATGAACTCGAACCCAACGCCAACATCAAGGCCCAAGGCGGCGTGTGGTTTCCCCAGGACTGCCACCTCAATCCTCACGATTTCCTCGAAGCCCTCCGTAGCAGAATCAAAAAAAACGGCGGAGAAATCACCCACACCCAGGTGAAATCTCTTATCGATGACAAAGGAGTCGTGACCAACAACGGAGAAAAAATTACCGCCGAGACCACCATCCTCGCGGGCGGAATTGACACCCTCAATCTCACCAAGCAGATCGGTCTCAAGCTCCCGATGCAAGGCGGCAAAGGCTACTCGCTGACCCTTCCTTCCCCGCCTCGAAATCCCCATCTCTGTTCCCTTCTCAAAGAAGGCCGCGTCGCCGTCACACCAATAGGCGAGCAACTCCGCGTCGCAGGCACTATGGAAATCTGTGGTAGGAACACCTCCGTCAGTAAAGCCCGACTCAGTGGCATTATCGAATCCTTCTGCGCCTTCTATCCGGAATTCAATCCCTCCCAATTTTCCGAATTAGAACCCTGGGTCGGTCTCCGACCCTGCTCTCCCGACGGACTGCCCTACCTTGGTCGAATTCCTTTCCACAAAAACCTCATCGTGGCCACCGGCCACTCCATGGTGGGGCTCTCCCTCGCTCCCATCACCGGCAAACTCGTCGCCCAACTCGTCGATAGCGAAACTTCCTCCCTCGATATTTCCTCTCTCAACCCGACCCGCTTCAACTAGCCATGGAATACCTCTTCCCCACTCTGCCACTTGCTCTCGCCGCTCTCTCAGCCGCAGTCCAATCACCCATCCCAGTCGAAGTCCGCGAAAAATTCGACCTCGAGGACCACTACCAGCAAGTCCTCCTTGTCGAGGGTTTCCCCATCGTCGCTTCAGACAAAGTCCACCCCGCCGCGCTCAAGGAAGCCGAACACACCATGCGCTCAATGCTCAAAAATCGGCCCGACATTTTCAAACAACTCGCCAAAAACAAAGTGCGATATTCCATCATGGCCACCAGCGAGCGCACCTGCGACATCCCGGAGCACTCCGACCTCACGCCACCCGAATTCTGGAACCGCCGCGCCCGTGGGCTCGGAGCCACCCGCCAGCGCCCCTCCGTTTCCTGCGGCGAGGAAAACCTCCTCCACAACCCCGGCGATCCCTACAATGCCGAATCTATTTGCGTCCACGAATTCGCACACGCCATTCACCAAATGGCCCTCGAGGACCTCGACCCCACCTTCGACGAGCGCCTCAAAAAAACCTACCAATCTGCGACCGCCCGCAGCCTTTGGGCCGGAAAATATGCCGGCTCCAATCACCACGAATACTGGGCCGAAGCTGTGCAATCTTGGTTCGGCACCAACCGGGTCAATGATCACGATCATAATCACGTCAACACACGCGCCGGGCTTATCGACTACGATCCCGCCGTCGCCAAGCTCTGCCAAGAAGTGTTCGGCGACAACAACTGGCGCTACATCCGCGCCGACGATCCTTCACGCGCTAACGAACCCCACCTGAAAAATCTCGACCGCACCAAGCTCAGCTCCTTCGGCTGGACCAAGAAAGAGCAAGCAGCTTACGAGGAACACACACGGAAGAAAAAAAAGTAACTCGTAATCATAGCGGAGCCTTTCCCATACTCCCGCCATGATTCGAAGCATCCTCGTTTTTCTTGCCAGCCTTCTTCTCGCTCAGGCCAAAAAGCCCAACATCCTTGTCATTATTGTCGATGACTTGGGCTACGGCGATCTCTCCTCATACGGAGCCACGGACCTCAAGAGTCCCCACATCGACAAGCTCATCGCCCAGGGCCTTCGCTTCAACAATTGCTATGCGAACTGCCCGGTCTGCTCACCCACCCGCGCTGCGCTCCTAACGGGGCGCTACCAGGAACTCGTCGGCGTTCCCGGGGTCATCCGGACCAAACCCGAGGACAACTGGGGCTATCTTGCCCCTTCCGCCACTACGCTTCCCCAAGCTCTCAAGCCTCTCGGATACCACACCGCCGCCATCGGAAAATGGCACCTCGGGCTCGATGACGAGGCCCACCCCAACACCCGCGGCTTCGATTACTTCCACGGCTTCTTGGGCGACATGATGGACGACTACTACCAACACCGCCGTCACGGACAACACTACATGCGCTTCAATAAAGAAAAGGTGAATCCCAATGGCCACGCCACTGACATTTTTACCGAATGGACCAAGGACTACCTCGCCTCCCGCAAGGATGCCAAACACCCTTTCTTCCTCTATCTGGCCTACAACGCGCCCCACACCCCGATCCAACCTCCCAAAGATTGGTTTGAAAAAGTGAAGGCCCGTGAAAATGGCATCACTGCCAGACGCGCTAAACTCGTCGCGCTCATCGAGCACCTCGACCACGGTATCGGACAGGTCATCGATTCCCTCAAGGCCAACGATCAATGGGAAAACACCCTCACCATCTTCGTCTCCGACAACGGCGGCCAACTCAACGTCGGCGGCAACTGCGGGAACCTTCGCGGAGGCAAACAAGACATGTATGAAGGTGGCCTCAAAGTCCCCGCCTGTGCCGTCTGGCCCGGCGTCATCGAAGCAGGAAAAGCGAGCGAATTTCCCTTCCTCACCATGGACCTTTTTCCCACCACAATCGAAGCCGCCGGTGGGAAATCACCCGGTGGCATCGAAGGAAAATCCATTCTTCCTCTCCTCAATACCGGAACGCAAAAAGCCTTCAAACGCGACGTCTTCTTTACCCGGCGCGAAGGCAATCAGAAATACATGGGCGACTCTTCTTGGGCCATGCGACGCGGGCCCTGGAAGCTCCTCAAGAACGTCCCCGACGGACCATGGGAACTCTATAATCTTGACGACGATCCGCTTGAGGCCACCGACCTTCGCAAAAAGAATCCCCAAAAATTCAACGAACTCTCCAAGGCGATGCGCGCCCAAATCCAACGCGGTGGCTCCGTCCCCTGGCAGCGCCCTGAAGAATAAAAAAAGCATGTGGCTGAAACAACCACATGCTCTTGAGATATAGTTCGGAAGGTCTAGCGACGGCGCCTGAAGACCGGTAAAAGCCCCAGCATTGCCAACATCGCAGAGCTTGGCTCCGGAATGAACGTGCCCTCGAATTGGATCTCCGCAAACTGCACGAGATTATCGCCGCCATTTCCAAGCACATCAAAGCGATACGAAGTAAAGGCTGCACCATTTGCGACCGCCTCGGAAGCATACGCCTCTCCCCGACCACCTGGTGGGTTGAGCGTTCCGCCCTGGATCAGGGTCCAATTTTCATTACTACCAGTGCTGTTCTCAGCACTCGTGATGGCATCGTTTGTGCCGTAGAGAACGTAAGCGTTCGGGTCTCTGTTCGGTGCATCGTTTGCTGTCGTCAGGGTAAATGCGGAAATAATCGAAGCTCCCCCGCCAGGCGTCACAATGAAACCAGTACCTCTTCCCTGGAAATTCAAATATTTTGTTCCGGTATTCCCATCAATCGCAAATCCAGGAGCCTCTCCTCCAGGGAAGTTACTCGAAGCAGTCACATCGGTATCAAAGGAAATTATCGAATCAGCAGCTCCCAAAATCGAATCTCCCGTTCCCCCTGCTCCCGAAAAGAGTTGAAACTCGTCAAGTTGGGATATCGCGTTGTTATCTTTGAGACTATCAAAGCTTACGCGATAGGAAGAATACGCTACCCCATTCGTAAAATCAATGGGTGCACTTGTCGTCAAACGAGCTCCCGGCAAATTGGCGTCGAAGGTGGAAATTAACGACCAGTTCTCTTTATTTCCCGTTCCGTTAATAACGCTCCCGATAGGGTCATTGGTTCCATAAATCGAGACCTGCTTGGGGTCTCGCCCTTCAAAATCATTGGCAGTCCTAAAGACTGCACTCTGGGCGATTGAACTTCCTGATCCCGGTGTCACGATGAACCCCGAATTGACTCCACCAAAATTGAGATATTTCGAGTCCGAGGTCCCATCGATCACCTTCCCAGGTGCTTCCCCTCCAGGGAATTCACTTCCTGTGCTTCCAATCGCGATGATGAAGTCACTGGGTGCCAATAGGTTCGCTCCATGTGCTGCCCCGCAAGAGACAAGGAGTGCTGTTAGTGAAGGTTTTAGTTTCATAGTGTTTTTTAGAGATTTGAAGATTTTTAGCGGTCGGGACTGGAGAGAAAACTTGATCCAGATCGAAAAAACAACCTAAAAATGAAATATTTCTCTCTACGAATTTATCTTCAAGGTCTTTACGAGATAAAAGTCCGGGTGATTCTCTGTCTTGATCCACCTAATCCGACCCATTCCATGAAATCTTTCAAACTGCCCATTCCAATCCTCCTCCTCGGCACCACCTCACCTAAAAATATCACTCTAAGGACTGATGGATAGATTGTTAAGCCTTAAAAAGGCAATGATTCGCAGGACCGAGATTCTCTCTTTTGTTTTCCTGAATCAGTTCAGTGTCACTTGGACTCTCAAAAATCTTCTTTGTGAGAAGGCTGTTTGAGTATCACGATAGCTCACGATTTCCGTACCATCGCCCTGATCGATCACTGTCAGAGCCACACCGGAATCCGACCAGTCAACGAGATCACTTGAGAATTGGGCCAGCGCCGTGAACCCGCCAAGATCGCGACGGCGACGGAAGGAAGTCGTTAAATAGTCACCCAGCACGGGCACTCCGGAAGAGTAATTTGTCAGCGTGGCACTCGGAAGAACCTCCAATGACGGAACCAGCGGGTCTCCGACAAGAGCCAGTTCGATGGCGTTCTCAATCCCGTCTCCATCCGGGTCAGCGGTGGGGCCGGAGACCAGATCGTCAGCCAACTGAGCCGGAGAAAAGTAAAGCAAGGTCCATTCCTGATAAGCGTCCTCGGTAACAACTCCGGGTGTTCCCTGCCCTGCGACACTTGATCGCCAGGAAAGCGGGAGACCACTATCCGGCGAAGTTAACGGATCCCGTAACACAAGCGACTGCCCTGAGCCATCGGCCAGCGAAGGCCAACCTAGCGCGGTATCGTCATCATAATCAAATGATTTAATCACCCCTCCCCCAACTGCCGTGATCGTGATTGTTTCCCCGCCGTTCGAAAGCTTACTTCCTCCATCGGGGTCATTAACATCTCCCCACTGCCCTACAATCGGCAAACCAGTTCCAAACCTCTCTTCAAAAGCCGCGATATTTCGCACGACGAGCGCTACCTCTCCTGCGGCCAAGGGGAAGACGGGGAAGACAAAATCGAAGGCGTCGGAAATCACTACCCCTGAAAGATCAATCGCTTGATTCGAAATATTCTGCACTTCGATGAACTCGAAGTTACTCTCACTAGTAATGCCCGTAGCCTGTTCACTCGCCGTAACATCAGCCGGATGATACATGATCTCAGACACCACCAAATTGGCCGCGCTAGCAGGGACTCCTACGACAAAAGTCGATTGCACCGGTCCACTCCAGTCACTGCCAGAACGAGCACGCGCGACGATTGTTCTCGTTTGAGGAATGGCAATACCACCCGCGGTAGTCGTGGCCGATCCGCTGATCGCCCCACCCGGAAGCCTCGGGTCACTTCCGTCGATCGTATAATAAACCGTCCCTTCCAGGGCCTGCGCCACCACGGTGGCATTGGCCGCCACCGTTCCACTCGCCTGCAAAACCGGAGGATTGGTGAACTGGGTATCCATCCAGTCTGCCCGTTGCGTCACCCAGTTTTTCAAGTGATCCACCTCTCCAGCCCAACCACCAAGACCCGTCAATGGCCCGCCGTTCGGAGCGACTTCCTGCCACTTCGCGGCGTTGCGCGGCTGGGATTCGGTAACCTGCGCCGCCAGACCATTGAGGCGACCGATCAACGCGGAATTGGCAAATTGCCCCGTTCGCAGATCCTGCCAGCGGTCAATCCACTGCTGCAGGAAATCTTCATCATCAAACAGACGTCCCCAATAATCGTAATCAAAAAACTCAGCTCGATCCGGTGGAGGATTCCAGCCGACCGGATTCGACGAGCGACTATCGGAGTCGCATCCCATCGTGCGGTCAAAATCCCAAATCGGACCAAAGGCCAACTTACCATTCCTCGGCTTAGTGAGATAAGTGCTCAATCGCAAGGCGTCAGGATCTTTGGTCAAGACGTTAAGAATATGAAAATCAATCGTCGCCTCCACATCAAGCCAGGCCCGGTAGCCCACCGACGGATCTTTATAATTCGCGCCATACAAGGCCGCCTCCATGTCGTCGATGTAGCCCTTGATGTAACTTGTCTGCTCGGGGAGAAGATTTTGCTCCTTGGGATAGACATAAGTATACCATGGTTGGGGAGATCCGTTCGGCGGATCAAAGGGATGACCCAGCGCACTTCGGAATCCCTGATCTCCGGAATCCCGCCGGTCGATACTGAGAATGTAGCCACCCGACACGTCTTCACCGGCGGTGTCATTCTTATCAAGCCGATCAATCTCGACGCGATCCTTGCCTCGCGAAATCCGCTCCTGCAACACATACACTCCCTGATAATCACCCGTCCCCACACTCCCGCTGGTATTGAGGTAGACCTCCACCAGCTTTCCCTTCGGGGCATAAGCCCCGATGTCATTACTGAGATCATGAATAAAGGGGATGCGAATTAGAGAGCGATCGAAACGATACGGCGCAAAAAGAATCCACTCATCGTGATCAGACATCCCGAGCAAGTTCAAGCTCTTGTCCTTCTCACTGTCATCCCGCCAAAACTCGACACGATAATTTCCCTTGGGGTCGTTGAGGGTCGAGGATCCACGGCGCTTGATTCCAGCCCGATTCGCTTTTGTTGGCAAATCCGCAAGGCTTGTCCGCCCGGTGATTTCATCGGGCTCGTAGAGAGTCAAGTAGGCGCTCTGTAACTCTGTGCCGTTCGGCACATTGCCGCCTCCAAAGTTCTCCAGCACCACAATCGGCAAATCTGAAGTTTGGTTGATCGCCGTGGAGGTGAATTTCACATAAGCCTCCGCCTTCACCTTTCCCGGCGCAAACCCGGACTCATAAGTCCGCGCACGAACCAAAGCCGAAGCACTCAAACTAATCGCAGAACTATACAAAGAAGAGCTCGGTCCGGGAAGAGAACCATCCGTGGTGTAACGAATATCAGCTGACGGCGAGGAAGTCGACAGGCTCACTGAAATGGAACCTGTAAATGATTGCGGAGGAGTATCGAAAACCACGTCCGGCCCCAGCGCTCCGGGTGAGGTGTCATTCACCGCCCCGGGAGTCGGTCCGACGAAGAAATCGTATTCTCCGCCCACCTGACCATACGAAACATCTTCGGTCTGGGCAGGATAAGCCGGACTAAATTCCTCCACGATTGTTATGCCATCGTTTTCCAACAGCGCCAAATACTCTCCCCCGCGCGCCAAACTAAAATTGGCATGAAAGGGCTCCGCCGCACGGTTTTTACCCGAAGCAAAAATCACCAGATATCCATCCGGCCCGATGATGCTACCGGCCGGAATCTGCCACTTCGCGACCTTCGTCACGTCGTCGGTCAAAAAGTATCCACCCGGATCAATCGCGAAGGGATTGGGGTTAAACAACTCAATCCAATCCGAGGCGTCGCCATCCTCATCACAAAGTATTCCGTCCCGCGTTGGGTCGGCCAAAAATTCGTTGATCTCGGGCGGAAGAACCGAGCTCCCCACATACACCGTGATCAGGGCCGAGGCCGGGCCGAAGCCATTGCTTCCGATGATTTCATAGGTCGTTGTGACCGCCGGTGAAACACTCAGCGTACTCGTGGCCGATACCGGTGAACCATTCAGGGTCACCGAACTCGCTCCCGTTGTTTCCCAATCCAGCAAAGCGCTCTGGCCATTCTGCAGTCCAACCGCTTCATCCGAAGTCACGCCGCCAGCTGTCACCGAAAATGTGATTACCGGAGTATCGGGAATTTGATTGAGATCTATATTGGCCAAGTATGCCCGACGATTCGTCGTCACCGATTGGTCCGCATTACTGCGGTCGTCGATCAAGGTCCACGTCGTGCCATTTGTGCTTCCCTCCAAAGTCCAGCGAATCGGATCCCGATCTGGGGCATCATTCGCAGTGGCCCATCGATAATTATCAATCGTGATCGCCGAACCATAGTTCAACACGAGAGGGTTTTGCTCGAAGTCCAACCACTTGGTTAACCTCGACCCGTCGACCGCCCTCTCCGGCCCTTCAGTTCCCGGATTGTTTCCTCCGGGATTGCTCGCGGTCGCGCCATTAATTCTGGTGCCACCATTATACAGCTGCAATTCCGACAATTGCACACTATTAGCCGATGCTCCGTTACGCAGCTTCGTCGGCGTATACCGAAAATACTGGTAAGTAGCACTTCCAGCCACCGCGACCTCCAGGGACACAAGCGTTGCGATCAATACACCAAAAATTCTTCGTAGCCTGTCCCAAACTCTCATCGCCTAATTTTAAAAATTCAATTTGCTAATTCGACTTCACGAATCGAAAAAAGCTTTTCGCGCTTACCGGTAAGTCAGCAATATTCACGACATACGGATTATCCTCATCGGGATCAAGTGAATCATCCACCTCATAGGACCAATCAACCAGATCAGTGGAAAACTGAAGAAGGTGAGTCGATCCCCCGGCCCCGGTCCAATCCAATTGAATCTGTGTCCCGTTGGGAAGAAGCGTCAGTTTCTGAACTTCTAATGGTAATTGATTAAGAGTCGGGTCACAATCAAACTGAAACTCGGAAAACTGTACTGAGTTTATTCCTTCACCTGCGGGATCTTTAACCGTGCGACAGATCCATTTATAAGAAGTAAAGGCATCATTATTGTTGAAAATCACCTGACTCCCGGCGGTATCACGATCAGCAGGAAGCGACAGGGTTCCGGTGGCAATTAAAGCCCACTCCTCTCTCCCCAAGCCGGATTGGTGAGCCACTGTAATCACCGCGTCATTGGTCCCGAAGAGCTCCCAGTTCACCGGGTCGCGCCCCTCATAATCATTCGCTGTGGATATAGTGAACGCTCTCACTACTGATGACCCTGCCGAGGGAGTCACAATGAATCCGGTGTTCTCTTTTCCAAAGTTCAAATACTTTGTCGCAGTCGAGCCATCGAGGAGATTCTCCACTCCTTCATACTCCACACCTGCAGGATCCACAGGCGACCTACTATCCGAGTTTTCGAAGTTCGGTTCCGATTCTGATATCGCCAAAATTGGGGAGCCGGGAACCAGAAAAGAACTCCCAGAGGCATCTGGGGATTGATAAAAATTCACATCCGCAATCTGCATCGAATTCCCCACCGCTTTGGTGTTCCCAAAAATCACCTTATAAGAGGCATAAGCGACCGTAATATTCAGCGAAATAACCTCGCTTACGGTCAACCGAAGATCTGAGAGAGCTAAATTTTCGGAAGCCAAAAGCGTCCAAGATTCAGCTTGTCCCAAACTATTATCCACACTGAGAATGAGATCATTTGTTCCGTAAATTTCGATTGTTGTTGGATCTCTCTCAGAAAAATCATTAGCCGTTGTAAGGTCCATACTTCCCAGCGTCGCGGCCCCCCCTGACGGCGTCACAATGAATCCCGACCTCAATCTTCCAAAGTTGAGATATTTGGTATCAAAATTCCCATCGAGGACATTCCTAGGTCCTTCGTTGACTGGGTAACGACTCGAGTCTTCCTCTCCGACGGGGATGATGGGATCTCCAGCCACCAGCAAAGGCTCGGCGGCTCCGATAGGATGGATAAAAGACCATGCCAGAAGGTTTGACGCCGCTACATGAACAAACGATTTTTTAAACATAATAAAACGAAGATAAGGAAGAAGTTTTCTAAGCTAAAATATCCACTCCAAAAGGATAAATTTCAAGGAGTTATCCCGCAAAAACCTATATAAAAACTGCTCATAAGGATCTTCCGATAGAATCCTAGTGAATCAACTGCGCGCGCCAATTACCTATTCGCTCATGTTGTTCAGAAAGCTCCTGCTTACCGCGCAATACGCTACTCAGAGGAAGACTAGAGACTTTCATCGGGAGGCTCGACCAATTCAAAAGACCTCCTATGCTCCCTAAGGGTCCATGAGAATTCACTCAACAAGTTTTTCAAAATCCGCGGTTAGCCTCGAAACCGCCCCGCGCTCTCCGCTCCCTGAGTTCGCTTTCATTGGTCGCTCCAATGTCGGGAAATCCTCGCTGATTAACATGCTCACCAACAAACCCGGTCTCGCCCGGGTTTCCAAAACGCCCGGCCGCACCCGCGAGATCAACTTCTTTAAAATCAACGAGGCCTGGGGGCTCGTTGATCTTCCCGGCTACGGCTACGCCAGAGTGTCCAAGGAGCTGCGGGATCAGTTCAACGAATTCGTTTCCCAATACCTGCTCGAACGCGAAAACCTCTGTGGCACTTTCGTCCTCATCGACTCCCGCCACACTCCGCAAAAAATCGACCTGCAATTCGTCAGCTGGCTCATTGAAAGCCAAATTCCTTTCGCTCTCATTTTCACCAAAGCCGACAAGGTCAAGCCCCGCGTCGTGCAAAAGAACATCAAGCTCTTTAAACAGGCCCTCGCCGAATTCAGCGACGGTGAACCTCCCGTCTTCACGACCTCCGACAAAACCCGCGAAGGCCGAAAAGAAGTCCTCAGCTTCATCGAAACCGCCATGGAGCAATCCCAAAAATTCTAACCAGTCGAACATCATGATTAAAATCCTCACCTCCCTCTTCCTCATCGGCGCCGCTGCTGCCAAGACGCCTAATATCCTTCTCATTTGTATCGACGATCTCCGTCCCGAACTCAACTGCTACGGCGTCGACTACATAAAGTCGCCCCACATCGATACCCTCGCTGCGAAAGGCCGCATCTTTTCCCGCCACTATGTCCAAGCCCCAACCTGTGGAGCTTCCCGCTATACTCTCCTAACAGGCCAATATGGCCCCGGCGGAAATGGCGCCCTTTTCGCCCGTGCAAAAAACATCAAGCACCCCTCGCTTCCGGCCCACTTCCGCGAGAACGGTTACACCGCCGTCTCCGTCGGAAAAGTTTCGCACCACCCCGGTGGACGCGGCGGATCAAATTGGGACGACAATACCAAAATCGAAATGCCCGAATCCTGGGACCGTCATCTCCTCCCCGCCGGCAAGTGGCAACACCCACGCGGCTGGATGCACGGACTCGCCAATGGCGAAATCCGCAAGAACGCCAAAGACATGGATCTCTTTCAGGCCCTCGAGGGAGGCGACGAAATTTATCCGGACGGCATCGCCGTCGACGAGACCCTAAAGCAACTCGATCTCGTTGCTGCTGACAAAAAACCCTTCTTCCTCGCCACCGGGATCCTTCGTCCTCACCTCCCCTTCGGTGCTCCCGCAAAATACCTCGAGCCCTACAAAAACGCCAAACTTCCCAAAATTCCCCACCCCAAAAAGCCGGAAGGCAAGACCACCTGGCACGGCTCCGGTGAGTTCATGAAGTACAACCGCTGGGGTAAAAACCCCAACACTGACGCCGCCTTCGCCCTCGAGGTTCGCAAGCACTACGCCGCTTGCGTGACTTATGCAGACGCCCAGGTCGGACGCATCATCAAAAAGCTCCACGCCCTCGATCTTACCAAAGACACCATCATTGTTGTCTGGGGTGATCACGGCTGGCACCTTGGCGAACACGCCATCTGGGGCAAGCATGCCCTCTTCGAAGAATCCCTTCGCTCTCCCCTCATCATCGTCGCGCCCGAGGTCGAACAACCCGGCGACATCAGCCCCTCCATCGTCGAAACAATCGACCTCTTCCCCACCCTCTGTGACCTTTCCGGCCTCGAAAAACCCGACTACCTCCACGGAGCCTCCCTCCTTCCCCAACTCAAAGATCCCTTCGCCGAATCCAAAGGCTACGCCATTTCCTATCACGGCAAAGGAAGAACCATTCGCACCAAAACCCATCGCCTAATTGCCCACAGCAAAGGCCACCTCGAACTCTACAACCATCTCTCCGCTGAAGGTGAAACCAAGAACGTCGCCGAAACCGACAACGAAACCGCTCAGGCCCTCCTCAGAAAACTTAGTTCCAAGAACACGAGGTAATCAAGAAATTGAGCCTTGAGCATGTGAGAAAAGGATTCCTAGTATCTCGGGAGTGAGACTTTATTCTTTCCTTCTTCCGGCGATCTGCCTTCTGCCTTTGCTTTCATCCGGGACTATTATCGTGGCCCACCGCGGAGCTTCAGCCGATGCCCCGGAAAACACCATGGCCGCCTTCAACGAAGCCTGGCGTCAGGGTGCCGATGCCATCGAAGGCGATTTTCGACTGACCAAGGATGGGCAGATCATCGCCATGCACGATGGCGACACCGGGCGCACAAGCGGGCAGAAACTCGTCGTATCGAAAACCGATTGGTCCACGCTCGAGAAGCTGGATGCCGGATCATGGAAGGGAGCGAAGTGGAAAGGTGAAAAGATCCCTCTCCTCTCCGAGATCCTCGCCAGCATGCCTCAGGGAAAAGGGATTTTCATCGAAATCAAATGCGGCCCGGAGATTGTGCAAAAGCTATCCGAGGTAATCACTCAATCCAAGATTCCCCGGAAACTCATCACCATCATTTCCTTCAACAAAGAAGTCATTCGAGCCATCAAGAAGCACGACCCGAAGCTCACCGCGAATTGGCTCTCAGATCTCAAACCAAAGAAAGGCGAGAACATTTCATCAAAACTCGCCGAGACCTTTCAGACCTTGAAGGACATCAAAGCCGATGGCCTCGGAGCCAAGGCTGTCGACTCGCTCGCCGCAAAATTAGGGAGCACTCTGAAGAAACACGGACTCGGTTTCCATGTCTGGACTGTCGATGCCGCGATCCAGGGGCGGCACTTTGTCAAAGCCGGGGTGCATTCTGTCACTACCAACAAACCCGCCAAGATGCGGGAGTTTCTGAAGGACCAATAAATTCTCCGGTTGACGGAAAACATCATGTTCTAAGTTTTCGCTTCAATGATCCACTACGTTAACAAAACAAAGCGATGCGCCCGGTGACAGTCTCCCCGGACGGCGGTCGCGAAAAGATGGCGCGATCAAGGAATTCTCGATACTGATGTTGCAAGCGGAGAGAGGCCCCTGATTTTCTACTGCGGCACCGGCTAGAGATCCAGCATCGCCTTACTCGTCGCGCTCTCACTTGGACTCCGCCCAAAGAACTCCGACGACGGATTCTACGGCTGGTCCTGGGATGAAGAAAACGAGATCGTCTATGGCGAAACGACTCCAGCCTTACGCTAAAAGATCCTCGATCACCTCGCCATGCACGTCGGTGAGGCGGAAGTCCCTACCGCTATAGCGGTAGGTCAGGGCCTCATGATCGAAGCCCAGCAAATGAAGCATCGTGGCATGGAGGTCGTGCACGTGAACTTTATCCGTCGCTGCCGCAAAGCCAAAATCGTCGGTTGAACCGTGCACGTGGCCGCCTTTCACCCCGCCGCCTGCCATCCAGGTGGTGAAGCCGTAGTGATTATGGTCGCGGCCATTAATTTTCCCGGCATTCGTTCCCTTTTTGGGCATCTCTACCACGGGCGTCCGGCCAAATTCCCCACCCCAGAGAACGAGAGTTTCATCGAGCATGCCGCGCATCTTTAAATCCGTAATGAGAGCCGCAATAGCCTGATCACATTGCCCGGCCAACTTACGATGGTTTACTTCCAGATCGTCATGGTTGTCCCACGGCTGACCCGCGCCATGCCAGACCTGCACGAAACGTACGCCCCGCTCGACCAGCCGCCTCGTGATCAACATCTGCCGGCCTTGCAAGGTATCACCATACATCTCGCGAATGTATTTGGGCTCTTTTGAAACATCAAAGGCGTCGGTCGCTTCGATTTGCATGCGGTAGGCCAATTCGAAACTCTCCAGCCGCGCTTCCAGCTCCTGATCGCGACCGCGTTCCTCGGCATGCTTCTCGTTGAGCTGGCGAAGAAAATCCAACTGCTCGCGCTGCTTGCTCCGCTCAAGATGCTTCGGCACAATGTGCTCGATCAACTTCTTCGGATCCTTGTTCTTGGAGTCAACATAGTTCCCTTGATAAGCAGCCGGAAGAAATCCCGACTGCCAGTTTTGTGTTCGCGAGACCGGGTAACCTCCCGGACACATTGAGACGAAGCCAGGCAGATTTTGGTTCTCTGTTCCGAGGCCGTAAGTCACCCACGATCCCACACTCGGACGCGGTAAGCGCGAGTCTCCGCAATTCATCAAGAGCAACGAGGGTTCGTGATTGGGAACCTCGGCACGCATCGAGCGAATGACGCACAACTCATCGGCACAAGACTCACCAACTTTGGAAAAAATCTCGGAGACTTCGAGGCCGCTTTCACCATATTTCTTGAAGGAGAAGGGAGACTTCATTGCCATCCCGGTAGGACGCTCGGTCTTCAATTCCAGGGGAATTTTCTTCCCGTCATACTTCGTCAGCTCTGGCTTGGGATCGAAGGTATCCACCTGAGATGGTCCCCCGTTCATGAAGAGATGAATCACGGCCTTCGCCCTTCCTCGCTTCTGCGGTATTTTGGGAGAAAGGGGGGTGGTCGCCCCTGACGCCACCGCACTAGGAAGCCCGCCCATCGCTAGCGCACCCATGCCCATCCCGTAGCGGGAAAGAAATTCGCGGCGGGTAGCAATGTAGCCGCTATGGCCTTGTTCGTGATGTTTCATCTCAATCGACAAAAAAGAATTCATTACTTAAAAGTAACACTTGGGCGAGTTGTGCCAATGGCCGAAGTCCCGGACCGCCAAATTCGTCCTTCGCATTGGCCACTTCTCCACGCACGTCCGAAAGCCGGGGAGCCCAGTTGAAGGAATCGTGGCTATGCTCACCCCGGCTATCGACGACGAACCAAACGTGCTCGCCTGCTTTTACCTTCACTCCGGTAAGCCTTGTCGCCAACTCCTTGCCCTGGTCAACGGGCCATTCACCGAGCACAATGCCATCCGAACGCATCACGCGTCCTCTCACTCCGTTGCCATTGGGGGTAGGAACTTTTAACACTCCCTCGATAGTAAGCTCGCCATCTTCCATTGCCTTCCAGCTCAAGACGGCTGACTTATCGAGCTCCGGATGCCCTCCGGTGGCACTCCACATCAACCAACCCAGTTTGGGGTCGGGCACCTCAGGCCCTCCGGTCCATCGTCCGTTCTCATAGAGTGGCAGGCTTTTAAACTCCAAAGAATCCTTGGTGAGATATCCATAATCCCACGCACCGGCGGTGCGATGAGTCGCGGCACTTCCCAACCAAGTCATCGTGGCGGATAATTCCGTTTTGCTGGCCCGGCGATGTAATATCCGCTGGTAAACTTGTTGCACACTTTCCGGAGAAACGGTGAGGCCTTTCACCAGAGAGCGGGCTTTCACATGCAGCGAGGGGCTGTTCATGAGATACAGCGCTTGCATCGGCGTCGTTGTTTCCGAACGACGCATGAGTGCTTCCTCCGAACCTGGAAAATCAAAGGCCCGCATCACGGCCGGAAGATACCCCCGGCGCACACGACCATACACGGTGCGACGATCACTGAAAGGCGGCTGGTCCAGCGTCACCGGCTTGCCGCCCAAAGTGACATCAAGCCGGCCACTCACCTGCAGGGCAGAGTCACGCCATGCTTCGAGGTCTTTGCGCACCCGGTTTGATCTCGCGAAATATCTGTTCTCGGGATCGCGCTCGATCAATTCTCCCGGGGCCTTGCTCTCGCGATTCCAGCTCTGCGAGCTCGTGATGTGGGTAATGAGCGCTTTGGTAGACCATTTGTTTTCCACCAGAAAATGAGCGAGATGATCCAACAACTCGAGCTGCCTGGGCTCCTCCGTTTCGACGCCAAAGTCACCCGGCGTATCGACCAAGGGAGTCCCCATGACATGCATCCATACACGATTGGCCCAGACCCGGGCCGTGAGCGGATTGCGATCATCAGTCAACCGCATCGCGAGCTCCAATCGCCCGCTGCCGTTCTTAAAGACCTCTCCTTCCTTGCGGAAGATCTTGAGAAACTGACGTGGCACCTTTTCTCCCCGCGCCCCAGGATTTCCCCTTGTGAAGATGTAGGGATTGTTCACTTTCCCTTCCCTCACGATCATCGCACGGTCGGGTGAATAGAGCGATTTCGCTTCCAGCTCCGTCACCTTACTCGAGAGGTTTCGAAACTTATCCCGCTGCGTTTGATTCAGCTTGTGTGGGGTTTTTCGCATCGAGAAATCAAAGAGATCCTTCGGCGTTTCATACTCGGGAATGGCGGACTTGATGAACTTGTGCACCTCCATCGCCAGCTTGCGATGCTCCTCCTTGAACTTTCGATAACCCGGCGAGTCTTCAGGCTCAGAGAGTTTGGGCAGATTCTTGGGCATGCTCGCACTCGCAAAGACACCGTAGAGGCTGTAAAAATCCGCAGTAGGAATCGGATCGCTCTTGTGATCGTGGCAACGCGCGCAGGTCACGGTCAGCCCCATCACACCGCGCGTGGTGACATCAATCTGATCAGCGACCAAAAGATGACGCTGCCCGCCTTGATAAGCCCGACCCACCGTCAGAAAACCCAATGCCGCTTGATCCTCAAGAGGAGCATTCATCAAATCCGCAGCGACCTGCAGATGCACAAAGCGATCATAGGGCAGGTCTTTATTAAAGGCTCCAATGACCCAATCACGGTAGGTGTAGGCGTAAGGATAATCTTCATTATTCGTCACGGCTGCACCCTTAGTATCGGCATAGCGGGCGACATCGAGCCAGTGCCGCGACCAACGTTCGCCGAAAGTCTTCCTGGCCAGCGCCGCTTCCGTCGCGGCCTTGGTCCATTCGACTCCGGTCCGCTTGTCGGCCATCCACTGCTTGCGCTCGGCTTTGTTGGGAAGGAGCCCCGTCGCGACATGCCAAAGACGACGCAAGCGCGTGGCACGTGAAGCTTCACCCACCGCTTCAAATCCACCCTCTCTCTGCTTTCGAGCCAGCAATTCATCGATCGGGTGTAGCTTCCCCTCGAGCGTCGGTTTGACCGGATGCTGAAAGGCCCAGTGCGCTTTCGGCGTCCCTTCTTTTTTGGGAGCAGGACTATTCGGAAACCCCAAGAGATTTCCGATTCCTAAAAAAATAATGAAGCCCGAAAAGCGCACATGATCGGATACGGAAGCGCGCTTTGTATCTTTCCATCTGCGCATGAGCTTATAGAACTCAAAAACACTCATGGTCACCCGCACTATTTTTCTTGCACTCACCATTGCCCTATTGAGCAGCTGCGGATCAAAATACGGCAAAGTTTCCTACAGTGAAGCGCCCAAATTCATCAATGTCTCGGCCTACGACCCCAAGGAGCGCCAGCGCAACGGACGCAGCTACACCCCGCACAATCAAACCGCGCTCAAAGCCAACGGCTCGCGGGCTCTCATCGCGCGCTGTGCCAAAGGCTACGAACTGGACTCCAAATGCGCCGACTTCCTCCTGGGAGGGGAGCGCCAGGGGATGAAACTCGGAGCTTACTGCTTCATCCTAGCTCACATCAGCCCAACGGTGCAGGCTGACCGCTTCATCCGACGTCTCCGCGCGATCAAATCGTCCAAGGGCCTGCAAACTCGCGAAATCCTCCTTGTCTGCGATGCCGACACCAAAAGCTCCGCTGCTCAGATTGCGGAATTTATCCAGCGTATAGAAAAACTCACCGGCACCACTCCCACCGTCTACCTCGAAAACAGCGACCGACTTCGCACTACGCTCTCCTCGGCCAGCTCGAAATACAAACGGATCATCCGCCGCGCGCCCTATTGGATCGCCCTCTATTCAAACAAAGACTACGACAGCCCGCGCGACCTCATGAAAACCTACGACATCTGGGATACCTGGGCCATCTGGCAGTTTGGCGGTGTCCTTTGGGAAAACGGCCGCTCCGCACCCAAGGTCTTCCGCAGCCTCGGTTGGCGCGCGCCCAAATACTTCGGCAACATGGACCGACCCATGGAACGCAATGCCTTCAACGGCACCGCCGAAGAATTCGAAAACTTCTGGAGTCGCAATTCCTGGAAATGGTAGGCGGACTTTCAATTCCCGCCCTTCTCAAAGAAGGCAAGAAGACGGCCATCCTGTCGATCCCCATTATCATCGGGCAGGTCAGCCAGATGCTCATGGTCATCACCGACACCGTGATGGTCGGAGACGTTGGCGTGACCGAGCTCGCGGCCCTGACTTTCGCCAGCTCTATTTTCGCGATTCCCTTCATCTTCGGAATCGGACTCGTCACCAGCGTTTCCATCCTAACCTCCGGCGCGATTGGCCGAGCAGACGACGCTGAAGCGCGCTCCGTTTGCCACAATGGATTCTTCCTTGCTCTGGGAGCGGGTTGTCTTCTCGCGGCTCTGGGGTGTCTCATCATCCCCTTTCTCGCCATCTTCAATCAACCTGAAGACGTCACCGCCCTCGCTCCGCCCTATCTCGCTCTGGTCCTCATCTCGATAATTCCCATCCTGAGTTCCATTGCATTGAAAAATCACAGCGACTCCCTCGACCGGACCTGGGAGGGATTCTTTATTTTCCTCGGCGGAGTCCTTCTCAACGTAGTCCTCAACAAAGTCTTCATTTTCGATTTGGGCTACGGACTTACCGGAGCCGGATGGGCCACCC
>Ga0160423_10001085_pt1 | contig 22673 bp, 14 predicted proteins | sample CRUFie14St8metaG_FD_108191 | JGI IMG/M metagenome (GOLD analysis project Ga0160423, IMG submission 108191) | Marine microbial communities from the Costa Rica Dome - CRUD Field 142mm St8 metaG | ecosystem: Environmental > Aquatic > Marine > Oceanic > Photic zone | place: Costa Rica: the Eastern...
CGGAGGGTCATGTCTGATGTGCCGCCCTCTGCCTGCGCGTTCATTGGTGACCGATGGACGGTGAGCACGACGGCCACAATTGTGAACAGGCGGATGATGGACCAACCTCGATATGACCCGTGAGGTCTTATTACGTTCATGCTGAAAATAGGACAAACTGGTGGATTGCAGTCTGGATGTCAACGTCTTTGCCGGAAGCCAGAAGGGGTGTGAGTTGAGAACCTGTTGTGAGTCCTTGGCTCGATCAAAAGCAGGCCTTTTCAGCAGTCATGCCAGTTGTCTAGGGTTGTATTTGGCTTTCTTTGCGGGTCAAGTCCCCCTAGCTTTTTGACAGTGATTGCGCTGATTGACTATGGAGCAGGAAATCTCAGGAGTGTTCACAAAGCCCTTGTGCACTTGGGAGTGGAAGTCCGTCTCGTGCGGCAAGCCGAGGAACTGGACGGCTGCCCGGGCATCGTGTTGCCGGGCGTTGGAGCTTTCGATGACTGTTCCCTGGCTCTCAAGAAGCAAGCTCTGATGGAGGCGACTCGCCAACGGCTCAAGGATGGTGCCTGGTTTTTGGGTATCTGCGTGGGCTATCAGATTCTTTTTGAGCGGAGTGACGAATTTGAGAGCACCTCTCCGGGTTTTGGCTGGTTCAAAGGCCCTGTGGTGCGGTTTTCTGATCAACCGGGATTGAAAGTGCCCCAGATTGGATGGAATCAGGTGCAACAGAAGCGCGAGGATTGTCCGCTCTTCCGGGGCATCCCCGACAACAGCCATTTTTATTTTGTGCACAGTTACCATCCTCAGCCTGCCGACCCATCCATCACAGCCGGCCAAACCGAATATGGGGGTACCTTTACCTCAGCGGTTTGGAAAGATCGTGTCTTTGCGACACAATTTCATCCCGAAAAAAGCCAGACTCTAGGGCTTAAATTGCTTCAGAATTTCGTGGAACTGGTTTGACGAAATGTCCCTAGTTCAGAAGCCCATGTTGCTTCATCTGCCCTAGCGTCCATCGGTATTCCTCAACTAGTTGGTCGACCACGTGTCGAGATTTCATGGTATCGGGCATCACCTCCCAGGTATAGGTTTCCATTTCCAGGTGGGAGCAGGTCCCTGGATGAGCCTTCAGGTAGTCCAAAGTGCCCAGCAGGTGATCGGAGGTGTTGTCATACAATGCCACGGGAACTTGATGCAGCGGAATGTGAAAGTGGATTCGCCACTCCTCAGCTTGGGTAGCGCCCTCTTCTGGGGCCGATGCCAGTGCCTCTGGCAAGTCTCGATAACGGTGCAGGCTCCCTCCCCGTCGGCGTTCAATGACCTGATGGTAATAGACCGCATCATTGAATGCCTCGAGCGATTGCCGGACTTCATTGGTAGGGCGAACTTTCAGGGCTGAACTCAAATGAATCTTGCTGATCTTGATTTTATTGCTAGCGAGTCTGCCGAGTGCCTCATGTGGGTTCTCGTATTGAAGGGCGAGATGACAACAATCGTAATTGATTCCCAGATGTTCTTCGATGCGCATGTCCCCACGGCGGTCTTGCCTCATTTGGTCAAAAAAGCGAGTCGCTTCCTTGGAGGTTTCCAGGGTACACATGGGTTCGGGTTCCAGCCCAAGGTGCAGTTTTTTACCGGTGCGAGCGCTGAGATGCTCTAGATGATCCACGCATTTCCACAAATGCTTGCGCGCCTCACCTAAGGCTCTGTCCGAGAGATCAAAGCCCTTGTACGAGACGGGTACCGTACTGACACTTCCTTCCACACCCTCTGGGAGCATCTCCACAAGCAGATCAAAAAGCAGATTGGTGTAATCAAGGCGTTCCTCTGAAGTCCAGTCGGGTCGATACACATCCTCCTTGACTCGGGTGCCGTGGAAGGTTCCGTAGGGAAAACCATTGATGGTGAAAACGTAACAGTTGTTCTGATCCATCCAGTGGCGGAAGTCCCTCAAATGGCTTCTCTGCGAGAGTTGCTTAGCGGCTGCAGCACCCAGGCGCAATCCGATGGCGTATGGTTCGTCGGGGGCCACCTGCTGCTTCACGGCCATGGTGTCATGCTTGAGACTGTGAAAGGTCTCTTCCCAGGATTCTCCTCGATGAATGTTGGTGCAGTAAGCCAGATGCAATCCGTGTGCCAGTTTCATGGGTCTCTGAGTCCTGTTGCGGGAACCTGAATCCAGCATGAAGGCAAAGGGATATCAGCAGCAAGACTAATGAGGGTGGGTCTTAAAATCACATTTCATTAGAATAACTTATGAAAAACACTTGCGCATAGGGTGGGTCGATGTCACCTTCCGCCCAAACTGAGGGCCTCATCCCATGTGATTGACTCCTTGCATGCGTCAAACCATGCTTGATCCGAGGTTTTCAAGGTGTTCTGCAAAACTTATGCAAATTGAAAGTCTCAAAGTATTTTGCGATTTGACCGAGACGGGGAGCTTCACCAAGGCAGCCCAAATCAACGGTATCACCCAATCGGCTGTAAGCCAGCAGGTAGGATCTCTGGAAAAGCAGTTCGATACCTTGCTGATCGAGCGCAGCAAAAAGAAATTTCGTCTTACTCGCGAGGGCAACGCCCTTTACGAGTATAGCAAGCAAATCATTCAAACCTATGATTCCCTCCTGAACCATCTTCAGGAAATCAAGGATGTGGTCTCGGGGACCATCCGAGTGGCGACCATCTACAGCGTGGGGTTGCACGAACTGCCCCCCTACATGAAGCAGTTTCTCAAGGCCTATCCGACGGTCAATGTGCACGTGGAATACCGGCGATCCAACCAGGTATACGAAGATGTTTTGGGCAATGTGGTCGATTTGGGCCTTGTGGCCTACCCAGTGAAGGACCCTCGTTTGGAAATCATGCCCATCCGCAAAGACCGGCTGGTGCTGATCTGTCATCCAAGCCATCCTTGTGCCAAACAGGGAGCTATTTCTCTATCCCAGATCCAGGGTGAACGATTCATTGGGTTCGAATCGGACATTCCGACCCGAAAAGGGGTCGACAAGATTTTGCGCGACTTTGATGTCCAGGTGAATGTGGCCATGGAGTTTGATAACATTGAAACCGTGAAAAGAGCGGTGGAGATTGATGCAGGATTGTCCATCGTGCCTTTGGGAACAGTGACTCAGGAAATTGCCAAGCAGACGCTGGCTCAGGTTGAAATCGCTGATGGGGTGTTCCACCGACCCCTGGCGGTGGTTTACAAGAAGACCAAGGTGCTTTCTCCAGCCATGAAGGAATTTGTCCATATCCTCAAAGTGGGTCTGGATTCACCTTCGGAAAAGTGATTGGATGAGATTCATGAACCCTGTGGATCCATCCACCAAGATCAAGGTGGCCATCATTGGAGCTTCCGGTTATTCCGGAGAAGAGCTGGTCAAGCTTCTGTTGCTGCATCCTCATGTTCAGCTCACTGTTCTGACTTCCCGCCAATATAATGGACGTTCTCTGGGAGAGATCTTTCCGCGCTTTGCCAGTTTGCCCGGGGCTTGCGACCTTCGCTTTGAGGCACCTGATACCCCCTCGATCCTTCAGCGAGCTGAAGTAGCCTTCCTGGCACTTCCGCACGGAGTGGCTGCAGAATTTGCCGAGCCTTTGGTTGCGGGCGGCTGCCAGGTCATTGACTTGAGTGCCGACTTTCGTATTCGGGATTCGAAGGTCTATCGTGAGTTTTATGGTTCCGAGCACCCGGCACCACAGCTTCTCAGCCAGGCGGTTTATGGACTACCCGAGTGGCGTCGTGAAGCCATTCGATCCGCCCAATTGATCGCTTCGCCCGGATGCTATCCTACCAGCATCCTTCTTCCGACCCTGCCACTGATTGGTGATGGACTGATTCAGCCTGCGACCCTTGTGGCCAATTCCCTGAGTGGGGTCAGCGGTGCAGGTCGCAAGGCTGACATTCCATTTCTTTTCGTCGAATGCAATGAAAGCGTGCGCTCCTATGGGGTGACCTTCCACCGGCATTTGTCTGAAATAGAACAGGAGATCAGTCTGGCGGCTCAGGCGCCTACCGTGATTCAGTTCACGCCTCACCTGATTCCTGTGAATCGAGGCATCCTCACGACCATGAGTGTTGCCCCCAGTAAACAAGCCGAAGGACCGGTAGGCATCGATCAAATCGAGGCATGTCTCTGCCAGGCGTATGAGGGAGAACCCTTCGTTCGCCTTTTGGGCCCTGAGGCCCTTCCCGATACCAAGCATGTCGTGGGAACCAATCACATCGAGATCGCCTGGCGCATGGACCCTCGCACGGGAAGACTGATGCTGATGAGCGCTGAGGACAACTTGCTCAAGGGAGCTGGAGGCCAGGCCATTCAGTCGATGAACATCCTTAGAGGTCTACCTGAGACGGCGGGTCTTCTTCTCTGAGGTGAAGGGAAGTGCTTCATGAAAGCCTCTTATGTGCTCAACTGCTTCGGGCAGACAAGAAGCCTGACCATGGTTGCACTGCTTCTATCTTTGGTGCGGGTCCTTCCGGATGAATTGCCGGCTGAAACGATCCGGGAAGATGCGCTGGTCTCCACTTTTTCCATAGTTGCCTTTGATCCTTTGACCCAAGAATTGGGTATCGCTGTTCAGAGCAAATTCTTTGGCGTTGGCTCCGTGGTGCCATGGGCCAAGGCAGGGGTAGGCGCCATTGCCACTCAAAGCTATGCTAACGTGACCTATGGGCTCAATGGATTGAGTCATCTGGAATCCGGTCTGGAGGCCGCTGCTGTGATCGAAAAGCTGACGAGCGAGGATGCTCAAAGCGCCACTCGGCAGGTGGCGGTGGTGGATGCCCATGGTGGTGCAGCCTCCTTCACCGGTGAGGCCTGTCACTCATGGGCAGGTCATGTGGTGGGTCAGCACTATGCCATTCAGGGAAACTTGCTGGCGGTTCAGAAAGTGGTCGAAGCCATGGATCGAGCTTTCCGACAAACGCGTGGGCAGTCAAAGAGGTCCCTGGCAGATGCGCTCATGGCAGCCCTGGCTGCCGGTCAAGCCGCAGGTGGAGATAAGCGAGGAAGGCAATCGGCCGCTTTATTGGTCGTCAGGGAAGGAGGTGGCTATGCAGGTTCCAACGATCGATTCATCGATTTGCGCGTGGAGGATCATCCCAAGCCCATAGACGAGCTCCAGCGCTTGCTGGACATACACAAGGTGTTTTACAAGCGCTCACATCGAACCAGGCCTTGAGTTCCTCTTTCATCTCAAGGCTTCTGAAAAGTGACCATGATCGAAGTTTATTAGCGCAAGTGCCTTCGGTCCCATCGCGAAGGTGCGTGGATGCGGCTTCGCGTTCAACCCAGTGCCCGTCGAGATGAATGGGTCGGCCTTAAGGGGGACTGCATCAAGATTCGCATCGCGGCCCCGCCTGTAGACGCGGCAGCCAACCAACGATTGTTGAGCTTTCTCTCGAAATGGTTGGGACTTTCAAAGTCGACCCTTCAGATCACCCGCGGTCATACCTCTCGAGAGAAGACCGTGCTTTTGAAAGGGTGTAGCATCAGCGATCTTCCAGAATCTCTTCGATCGCAAGGCTGAGAGTTTGGGTGTCAGGTTTGATCATCAGCCTGGCTTTCTGGCGCTGAATCGACCATCGATGTTGTTCTACTCGATGAATTCTCATGCAGGCCTTCCAGCTTGAGGTCCATGCGGTGAAAAACGCCTCGCCACATTCGAATCTCCAGTGCCGTGGGATTGGCCTTGGCAAAAAAATTGGAAAACCGCTCCATGATCTCGGTTTCCTGGTGAGGCCTAAGAAATCCTGTTCTTTTAATGGACTCCTTGAGGTGTCGGAGCAAGCCCTGAATGGCATCGACATCGGCCAAAGGGTCTGAAGATTTGATATCTTGCCTTATGGGTGTCTGCAAGCGCTGAATCTCATACAGGCTGACCATCACGGCATGCGAGAGGTTGAGGGATGACACTTCCCCAAAGGTGGGAATGCGCATCAAACGACTGCAGAGGTCCAATTCCTGGTTGGTCAGCCCACTGCTTTCTCTCCCAAAAACCAGTCCTACCTTGCCACTCCCGGTGGGCCACACCTCCATCAGTTCGGGTAAGGCGATGACCCTGTCGTGTCTGGCTCTTTCCCTTGCTGTCGTCCCATAGACGCGCTCCAGATCGGCAATCGCGGTCTCCAGGTTCTCAAAGGTCCGAGCCTGGCGCAGAATGGATTCGGCCCGGGTTGCCCGATCGATGGCTTCAGGATGCAGGGGGTTGGCTGGGCTGACCAGACGCAGATCGGTGGCCCCCATGTTGCCCATGGCTCGGGCGACGGCCCCAATGTTCCCAGGATGAGAAGGTTCGACGAGTATGATGGCAGTGGAAGCGGATAGAATGTGATCCCCCATGGGTTGAGCATGGAAAATCAGCTGTCCAGATACCAGTCTGGATCGTTTTTTGGCTTGCTTTTTGCGCGCCGGTGGCGCACCTATCCTCCCAACGCTCACATCATTAGAGAGCTTACTGCTTCAACAGGAAGAATCATCAATGAAGCAGCTTTGGTGGGCATGTCGCCCGCCAAGAAAGCAATCAGGGGCTTGCAGTTCAGGAAAATCTCCCGTCCTTACCGCCCCGTGCATCGCCTGGCATAAAGCTCGTCTTTGATGGCTTTCTCACTCAAGAGGAAGCGAGCCAGCATGCACGACATCTATGTCATTCGAACATCTTAATCTCGACGAACGCCTTCTTAAGGCAGTGGAAGCTTGTGGCTTTCAAGAACCCACCCCGATTCAACAACAAGCCATCCCTGTCATTCTCGACGGAGAGGACCTTATGGGGTCGGCTCAAACAGGAACCGGTAAAACCGCAGCTTTTGTCCTGCCCATCCTGCATCAATTACTGCAGCGCAAGCCCACCAAGAAAAGCATTGGGCCTCGATGTCTGGTGGTGGCACCGACACGGGAACTGGCTCAGCAGGTGGAAAAGGACGTCACGGCGTTCAGCAAGTTCATCAAGTGTCCCCAGGGGTCTTTGGTAGGGGGCGTGGCTTATGGCCCTCAGATTCAAATGCTCAAACGTCCGGTCGATGTCTTGATTGCGACTCCGGGACGATTGCTGGATCACATGGGGCAAGGCCGTCTGGATTTTTCGCGCTTGGAATTTTTGGTATTGGATGAAGCCGATCGCATGTTGGACATGGGGTTCATTGGCGATATACGAAGAATTGTGGCTGCAGTCCCCGAACAGCGACAGACCCTGCTTTTTTCCGCGACGCTGGAAGGGCAGGTGTTGCGAATGGCCCAATCCTTCCTCAAGGATCCTGAGTCCATTCAGCTGACTAGTAACGTCAAGAAGCATGAGCAAATCAGCCAGCGAATTCACTGGGCCGATGATGCCACTCACAAGCATCATCTGCTGGCTCATTATGTGAAGACGGAGGACGTGACCCAGGCCGTCATCTTCACGGCCACCAAGCGAGGGGCGGATGCCTTGGTCAGCCACCTGCAGCGCCAAGGAAACGAGGTGGCTGTTTTGCATGGTGATTTGAAACAAACGGCGCGCAAGAAAACCATGGATCAAATGCACCATGGCAAGATCAAGCTACTGGTGGCGACGGACATCGCTGCTCGTGGTTTGGATTTCAAGAATTTGAGCCACGTTTTCAATTTTGATCTTCCTAATACGGCCGAAGACTACATCCATCGTATTGGCCGAACGGGGCGAGCCGATGCGACGGGCACGGCGATTTCACTGGTGTGTCGCAAGGATTGGGATGCCTTGGTCAGCATCGAACGACTGACCGGTCAAAAACTGCATCGAGACTTGATTGAGGGCCTCGAGCCCAGATCCTCAGAACCCAAAACACGCTCGACTTTGGGAAATGCAGGGCGTTCATGGAAACCCAGGCGCCGTGGGGGCAGCTTGATGCGCCGAAGACGTCGCTAGGAACGCATGTCCTTTGATCATCTACCCTGGGATGAGTGGATTGATCAGGCGGCGCGCAAGCTGTGGGACTACCATCGCCTCAATCACTCGCTAGAGCCTGCAGACTTGATCCTTATTCTCGGTAGTCATGATCTTCGAGTCGGAGATCGAGCGGCCGAGCTTTTTCATGCGAACATGGCTACCCGACTTTGCTTTACCGGTGGCTATGGCAACTGGACTCGTGGACATTTTGAACGACCTGAGGCAGAAATGATTGCCGAAAGGGCCATTGCCTGTGGCGTACCAGAGTCTGCCCTCATCAAAGAATCTAGAGCCTCCAACACTGGAGAAAACATCCAATTTTCCAAGGAGTTGCTTTCCCAGCATGGCTGGCAGATACAGCGCGCCATTGCGATTCAAAAACCCTACATGGAGCGACGGGCCTGGGCCTCCCTGTGTTGTCAGTGGCCCGAGGTGCAGTGGCAGGTAACTTCACCTCAAATGAGTTTCGATGACTACTGCCATTCAGCGCTTCCACCCAGAATGGTGGCCGAAGTCATGGTCGGCGACCTTCAGCGAATCATGGCTTATTCTAAGCTGGGCTACCAGACCGAGCAGCCCGTTTCCGACGAGGTCCATTCGGCATATTCCTATTTGATCGAGCGCGGATTTGTGGGTCACTTGATGCATGGTTCTTGAGCGATTGCAGTAGGGCGCGTCCCGTATGACTCTCCTTGCATTTCATGATGGCCGAAGGCGGGCCACAGGCGACCAGTGCTCCTCCCTTGCAACCTCCTTCGGGTCCCAGATCGATGACCCAATCCGCACTACGTATGACATCGATGTGGTGTTCGATCATGATGACCGAATGGCCTGAATCCACCAGGTCCTGAAAAAGATCCAGCAGGATGCGAACATCTTCGAAATGAAGCCCTGTGGTGGGCTCATCAAAGACATAGAGACAGTGAGCCAGTTGGGCCTTCTTGGTAGAAATCGCCGCCAGGTGCTTGACCAGTTTAAGGCGCTGGCTCTCTCCGCCACTGAGCGTGTGAATCGGTTGTCCTACTTGCAGATAGCCTAATCCTGCCTTCTGCAACCATTGCAGGCCATCCATAGCTTTTTGTGCTGGGCGAGTATCTTTCCAGTGGTGGAGGAAATCCATGGCCTCATCGACGGTGGCCTCCAATAGGTCAGCAATGCTCCACTCGCGAGCTTGGCTCCCCCCTGTGGCTTCCTTGAGAGTGACCTCCAACACTACTGAGCGATAGCGGCGACCATGGCACTCCGGGCATCGAATGAAGACATCACTCAGGAATTGCATCTCGATTTTTTCGAAGCCCACGCCCTTGCAGTGCTGACACTGTCCGGCCTTGGAATTAAAACTGAAATGCCCCGAGGTGAAATCGCGATCAAGGGCTTTTTCGGATCGCGCAAAGAGATCTCTGATGGCGTCAAAGGCCCCGATGTAAACCGCCGGATTGGAGCGCGGGGTGCGTCCAATCGGGGATTGGTCCACGAGGATGGTTTCATGGATGCCTTCCTCACCGCTCAATCGAGTCATTGAAGCGCTTTGCAAGCCACCGTTCGATTCCTGTCCGTCATCATCTTCAAACCTTTTTTCCGATGGAAGATCTGAATGCAGGCTGTCTTTCAGTTGTGGAATGAGCACATCCCTGACAAGAGTCGTTTTCCCGGAACCACTGACACCGGTTACGCAGACCAAGCGGTGCAGGGGAATGTCGACAGAAAGATTCTGGAGATTGTGCTTGGTCGCACCACGCAGTTTGAGCCACCGGTCCTTGCCCTTGGAGGGTTTGGATCTTCCCTTGAAGGCATCGATGGTTCGGTGACCTCCCAGATACTGGCCGGTGAGGGATGCCTTATGGCGTTTGAGCTTGGAGGGTGGGCCTTGAAACATCAAGGAGCCGCCACTTTCTCCGTGGCCTGGACCAATATCAATGATCTCATCGGCCTCCTCCATCATGCTGGATTCATGTTCGACGACGACCACCGTGTTCTCATGATCCCTGAGAGCCTTGAGCAAGTGGATCAGTCGATCGGTATCTCGGGGATGGAGCCCGACGCTGGGTTCATCGAGCACATAAAGGGTGTGGACCAGCCGACTGCCCAGACAGCGAGTGAGATTCACGCGTTCGGTTTCTCCCCCCGAGAGACTGCGGGTAGGCCGATCCAGGCTCAGGTATTCCAGCCCGACCTCCACCATGAACGAAAGTCGGGAGGACATTTCTTCCAGTACCATCCCCAGCGGTTCCGTTCCCTTGGGTCGAAAGGTTTTCTGCCAGCCCTGAACTGCTTCCAGAGCCTCGTTGAGAGGCAGCCGATAGAAACCCGGTAGGTCAATCCAAGAGGATGCTTTTCCCGGCAAAGGCATGCGGTAGTTCAAGGATTCACACTGGAGCCGGGCTCCCTGACACTCGGGGCACAATTGATAGGATCGATACCTGGAAAGGAGCACACGCACGTGCATTTTATAGGATTTGGATTCCAGCCAATCGAAGTAACCCTTGACCCCATACCAAGCTTTGGGCCACTGATGATCGGCATCCGTGCCATAATCCTGATCCCCCTGGATCACCCAAGTCTGTTGAGTGGGAGTCAGACTCTCAAAAGGTTTCCGAGTGGGGATCTTTCTGCGCCGACAAAACTGAATCAAGTCTTTCTGGCACTCCACCCCCTGCCCTGTCTGCCAGGGTCGAACGGCTCCTTCTTCCAGGCTGAGGCGGTGGTCTGGGATAGCCAGGTCATAGTCGATGGTGATCACTCGCCCAAAGCCGCGGCATTCAGGACAGGCACCGGCGGGGTGGTTGAAACTGAAAAGTGAAGCCGAAGGTTCTGAATAATCTTGCTCGCAAGTCGCACAATGTCGGGCCATCGAGTGAGTTTGAGTCTTGAGCAGACTTTTTCTGTCCTCGCTCATTTGATGTACCTTCAGATAGCCTTTGCCAAATTGGTAGGCCACCTCACAGGCCTCTATGAACCGGGGCCTTTGCGATGATTTGAGTATCATGCGATCTTGTATCACGCAGAGGTGTTCGGGGAAGGGGCCCTGCAGTGCCTCCAAGGCAGATTCCAGTCGAGTGATCTGGCCTTGAATCAGAAGGCGTGTGTAGCCCTGTTGCGCAATCAATTCCAAGGCATTTTCCAGCCCCCACTCCTTACTGGTCGGTATTTCAAAAGTGATCAGCACGGGTTCTCCGGGCCTTTTTGCCGACCAGATCTGCCACAAGGTATGAGGATCTTCCGCGATGACCGGCTCTCCGCAACCACGACAGAATAGCGAGGCCTTGGTGGCCCATAGCACCTTGGTGTGGTCACAGATTTCGGTCATCGTTCCGATGGTGGAGCGCGTCGTCTTGACAGTGTTGCGCTGTTCGATGGCAATGGCTGGGGGAATCCCTTCGATACGATCGACCCGTGGTTTGTCCATTCGATCAAAAAATTGACGGGCGTAAGGTGTGAAGGTCTCGATGTAGCGTCGTTGTCCTTCCGCATAGAGGGTGTCAAAGGCAAGAGAGCTTTTTCCTGATCCGCTCAATCCAGTGATGACGATCAACTTGCCCAGGGGCAGATCCAAGTCGAAATGCTTCAGATTGTTCTGTCGTACACCGCGAAGCTTGATGAAGGAATCTCGTTGAGCCTTGGCCATGAGCATGGAAATGTATCCTAGCCTCAAGGGCTGTCAATGAGGCGAAGCCCTCCTTTCCTAACCTTCGGTGGCTCAATGTGATCTTGAAGCGTTCCACCGGGTGGGTAAACTCTGGCCCTCATGTCGTGGAACGTTTTAATTACTGCTCGTACCTTTGCCGTGGTGGGCAAGCCCGCCATTGAGTTTCTCAAGGCAAAGGGTTGCCAAGTCACCATTCCTCCCAAATGGGGGCCGCTCAAGGAAGATGAACTTTTGAAACAGCTAGAGGGTCACGATGCGGTACTTTGTAGCCCGGATGCCTATGATGCATCTGTCTTTGCTGCACCTCAGGCCAGCCGATTGAAAATCCTCTCCCGATGGGGCGTGGGTTACGACTCCATTAACATCGCTGATGCCACCCACGCGGGGATTCCGGTCGCCTACACGCCTGGACTGCTGGATGATGCGGTGGCGGATTATGCCTTTGCCCTGCTTCTGACCCTGGCTCGGCGAACCCATAGTGTGCATCAAACCATGCGAGAAGGAGGTTGGAAGACCGAATGGGGAGTGGACATGTGCGCGAAAACCCTCGGCATCATTGGATGTGGCCGGATTGGCCGAGCGGTTGCCAAGCGTGCCAGTGGGTTTGACATGAAGTGCTTGGCCTATGACGTGCAGCCCCATCCGGACGCCCAGGCGATGGGTGTGGAGTTTGTCGATTTGGAAACACTGCTGCAAAAGAGTGATTTCGTGACCATCCATGCGGCGTTGACGGATGTTAACCAAGGGATGATGGGTGAGGCAGAACTCAAGCAGATGAAGCCCACCGCGCTGCTGGTCAATACGGCTCGTGGGGGTCATGTTCAGGAGTCGGCCCTCATGGAGGCCCTTAAGCAGGGAGTGATTGCAGGTGCTGCACTCGATGCCTATGTGCAGGAGCCGCTCCCCGAGGACCATCCATATCGAACCACCCCCAACTTGCTCATGTCACCGCACCAGGCATCCAGTAGTCTTGAGACGGGTGAGCGCATCAGCATGGCGGCAGCGAAGGCCATCGTGGATCTGATGGAGGGGCGCACCCCCGGCCTGCTGGTGAATCCCGAGGTGCTCGACCAGCCTCAGTTACGAACCTCCAAGCCTGCACCAAGAAATTCCTGATGAAAACCAATCACGTCAAAGCCAAGCTCAAACGAGGAGAAGCCAGCATCGGCACATGGCTCTCGATTCCCGACCCCACCACAGCCACCCTGATGGCCCAGGTCGGCTTCGATTGGCTGAACCTGAATATTGAACACATGCCCATTGGGGTTGAGACAGCGTCCTTGTGCTATTCTGCCATCGCATCCACCCACACCGTTCCTTTGGCCCGTCCTGCTTGGAATACAGGGGAGAACATCAAGCGAGTCCTCGATAATGGGGGATGGGGTGTCATCTTGCCCATGGTCTGCACGCGTGAAGATGCCGATCTTGCTGTGGATGCGACCTTTTATGCGCCCTTGGGTTCGCGTTCTGTTGGGGGGATGCTGCACGCAGTCAGCTTTCAGACCGATCCGGCCACCTATTACGAGCGAGCCAATGAAGAAATCCTTCTGGTTCTGCAGTTGGAGCACATCAAGGCCATTGAAAATGCCGAAGAAATTCTGAGTGTGCCGGGAGTGGATGCGTTTTTTATTGGCCCAAATGACCTGCTCAAGTCGATGGGCAAAAAACCAGGTTGGGACAGTGATGATCCGGTGTTCGTCGATGCGCTCAAGCACTTGCAGGAAGTTGGCAAGAAATACGGTGTGGCCTCCGGGATTCATGTGGCAAATGTGGAGTCTGCCATCCGCCGACGCGAAGAGGGTTTTCAGTTCATTGCTGTGGCCAGTGAGGCGGGTATGATGCTTTCCAAGGCGCAGGAAATGGCCAAGGCCTTGGATTGCGGTAAGGATCGTGAAGTGGCCAAATACTGATCAACCTGAACAAACGATGAACATCCATTTACAGCAGGATCGAACATCCAGCCGCTATTGGTTCAAGGGCTGCTCCATCGCCATCTGCTTGCTCGCCGCGATGGCCCTTAGCGCGCTGGCAGCATCGGTTCCAAATATCATTCTCATCATGACCGATGATCAGGGATATCAGGATCTGGGATGCTATGGATCTCCCAACATCCAGACACCCCACCTGGATCAGTTGGCTAGGGAGGGCATGCGATTCACCGATTTTTATTCTGGGAACTCGGTGTGCTCGCCCTCGCGGGCCGCGCTGCTCACCGGTTGTTATCCCACTCGGGTCCATATTCCTGGAGTGCTTTTCCCTAAAGATACCATCGGATTGCACCCCAATGAGATCACGTTGGCCGAGATGCTGAAGTCTGCTGGTTACGCAACGACCTGCATTGGCAAATGGCACCTGGGGCATCATCCTGATTTTCTCCCTACTCGACAGGGATTCGATCATTATTTTGGGATTCCCTACAGCAATGACATGACCATCGATCAGAGCGCCCCATTGGCTGAAAAAGTTCTCTGGCGCGAAGGTATGAACCGGGAAAAAATGCTAGCTGAAAAGCCTAGGAAAAATTGGGTACCCCTTATGCGAGATGAGGAGGTGGTAGAGTATCCTTGTGATCAGGCTACCCTGACCCAGCGCTACACGCAGGAGGCTGTATCGTTTATTCAATCCCACCAGGAGAAGCCCTTTTTTCTCTATCTCCCACACACCATGCCTCACATTCCTCTGGCAGCCCCCCCATCCTTCCGTGGGCGCAGCAAGGGGGGGGTCTATGGCGATACCATTGAAGAACTGGACGCAGGTGTCGGTCAAATCCTCGAAGCCCTTAAGCGATTGAAGCTGGAGGAAAAGACCCTGGTTATCTACACCTCGGACAATGGTCCCTGGAATTTGAAGAATGGCCATGGAGGATCGGCGCTTCCGCTCAGGGGATACAAATTTCAGACTTATGAAGGAGGCATGCGGGTGCCCTGCATCATGCGATGGCTGGGGGTGATTCCAGAGGGGGCGACCTGCTCGGAAATCATTGCCTCGATCGACTTATTACCGACTCTTGTCGGCCTTGCCAAGGTCGATCTGCCCAATGATCGCGTGATCGATGGCGTGGATGTGTTTTCCATGATGCGCGGTCAACGCGTGGTAACTCCGCGAGACCATTATTTCTATTATCGTGGTCGTAAGCTGGAGGCCATGCGAAAAGGCCCATGGAAGCTTCGCATGGCCAAGGAAGTGGAGCTCTACCATTTGGGCAGGGATCTTTCCGAGACCACCAACCTCGCAGAGCAGGAGCCCGAACGGGTTCGTTCCATGCAGGAGGCGATGGGGGCGTTCGATAAGGCGCTCCGGGGGAGCGCCCGTCCAGCAGGCTCTCTCTGATCAACTAGAAAAAGTGCTCCTTCTGGTTCAGGGTGTGGGATTTAGTTGCTGATCAAACCAGTCAGCGAAGCGGTGAATGTCGAGGGTCATGGTCGGCCAGCCGTGGCCCACTCCGTGAACCACCCTCAGCTCAATGTCATTGCCTTGTTTTTGAGCTCGCTCCACAAACCACTCGGATTGTTCCAGAGGGGTCAAGGTATCGGCATCCCCATGGTGAATTAAAATGGGCGGCATCTCAGGATGTATGTGGTAGATGGGAGAGGTCTTTCGCCCGATGATTTTCCATGCGTCCATGAGGGTGGCGTCTGGTCCAAATGCCTTCACATAACTCTTGGGTGGGCCGCCATCTCCGGGGTTCTCTGTCGAGGTTCCCAGATTCAATAGATCGGTGACGGGAAAGAAAATAGCTACAGCCTGTACCGCACTGGAAGCACGATCTACAGGGTCTTCCGAGCTCTGGTCTCCCGGCCCGCCCACAGTGGCCAGCATCAAGCTGAGATGTCCCCCAGCACTCCCTCCGGTGATCCCGATGCGATCTGGATGGATGCCGTAATCCGAGGCATGATGTCTAACGAACCGAACCCCCCGTTGAACATCTTCAATGATTTCCATCACCGTAGACTCCGGCTGAGATAAATGACTGATGGCAAAAACCGTGAATCCTTTCCGGAGTAATGGCGCCATCATCCATACCGGGCTAGCGCCGGGAGGGCCTGACTTCCAACTCCCACTGACCATGAGGGCGATGCCCAGGCCATTGGCTCCTTTGGCTGGCTGAATGACATCCAGGGTCAAGGGCTTGCCATGCCTTTCTCCATACACCACCCCATCGGTTCGGTTGACTGAGGGATGCACGTACTGCCAGCCCATCCAGCCCAGTAGAACGCAGAGCAACAGCAGTGCCCCAAAGAAGAGTCCCAGGCGTTTGAGCCACTTGAACGGTGTGGAGGTCATGAGGATTTTGGGTTCCAGTTTTTTATGGGTTGGGAAGGGCAAAGCAATAGTAGGCATCGCCTTTTTTGGTTCCGGGTTTATCGCCCCCTCCGGCCGCGATCACCACGAATTGTCGGCCCTCGACTACATAGGTGGTAAGGGTCGCATAGCCTCCTTCCGAAAATTTTTATACGTTGAAGCGGAAGAGCATCACGTCCCCGTCCTTGACCAAGTAATCCTTGCCTTCCATGCGGTAGAGACCTTTTTCCCGGGCTCCAGCCACAGACCCACAGCGAATCAGATCTTCGTAGGCGACTGTTTCGGCCTTGATAAAGCCTCGTTCGAAATCGGTGTGAATGACCCCTGCGGCTTGTGGGGCAGTATCTCCCTGCTCAATGGTCCAAGCCCTTACCTCCTTCTCCCCAGCAGTGAAGAAGGTTTGAAGTCCCAGCAGGTGATAGGTCTGCCGAATCATGGACCCGACACCGGACTCCGAGACACCCATTTCCTTCAGGAAATCGGCTGCTTCCTCAGGATCAAGGTCCACTAAATCGCTTTCGATCTGGGCACTAATGATCACTGTCTCGCACGCATGATGCTCGGTGGCATAATGCCGAACTTTTTTTACGTGGGGATTCTGATCTGCCTCAGCGAGCTGGTCCTCTTTCACATTGGTGGCGAAGATGGTCGGTTTGGCCGTCAGCAGAAAAAAAGGTCTTAGAATGGACCATTCTTCTTCGCTCAGATCCAAGGTCAACGCTGGTTTTCCTTCATTTAGATGGGGAATCACTTTTGCGAGCACGTCGTATTCTGCCTTGGCATCCTTGTCCCCTCGCTTGGCATCCTTTGCCCTACGCTCCATGCTCTTTTGGACCGATTCCATGTCGGCCATCACTAATTCGGTCAGGATGGTTTCGATGTCTCGAATGGGGTCAATGCTGCCCGCGACGTGGTGGATATCCTCATCCTCGAAACAACGAATGACCTGGATAATGGCATCGACCTCACGGATATGGCTCAGAAATTTGTTGCCCAGCCCTTCCCCTTGAGCCGCACCCTTCACCAAGCCAGCAATGTCCACAAATTCAAAGGAAGTTGGTATGATCGTCTGGGTTTTTGCGATCTCTGCCAAGGGTTGGAGGCGGGTGTCCGGTACTGTTACGACTCCAACATTGGGGTCAATCGTGCAAAATGGGTAGTTAGCCGACTCCGCTTTGCGTGTGCGGGTGATGGCATTGAACAACGTGGACTTGCCTACATTGGGTAGGCCGACGATTCCGGCTCTTAGCATATGTTATTGGTTTTGGAGACGCACAATAGATCTTTAGCAACTGGTGGTTGGTGTAACATTCTTAACTCTGAGGGACAAGAGGGTAATCCTGCCAAAGACCTCGGGGCATGAAGCGAGGTGAAAACATATTTATGAATGACCGCCTGGTTTTTGCTAAAGTAATGTGTTTATCATACCCAGTTCTCAGGCGGTTTTTGATTAGTGCTTCAGGAATGATCATCGTCCAGGTGATAGTCTTGCCAAGCACCGACAAGCTTCTATATAGGATCGTAATGCCGGTGTCTCAAGCGTAACTTCTAGCGACCAAAATGAGCTTTGATAAATTGTGGAATAGCTGAAATAAACACCCAATTTAACTCTAAATCGAGATCATTTGGGGAAAAAACAACACAATAACGTTAAAGAATTAGTTGGTTATCTTTTGCTGCGGAAGATATGGAGGAACCTTAAGCAAAGTGTTTCTACTCGCTAAAGCCGTAAGTTATCTCCTAATAACACCCTGAAAATAGTTTGATGTATGTTGTGATTCAGGTGTCGTTTATTCATAAACAGCTTGTGTTTTAAGCTTATTTAAACTATTTTAATTCTTTTCTGCCATGAAACTTGCCCTTCGTCGTAACCTTTTGTTGCCGGCAATTCTTTTGACCGGTTTTACCCTTTGCTCTTCCAAAATCTTCGGCGCCGAGGCTCCTGGTGATAGTGAATGCAGTATCTATTACCTGCCCAGTATGAATTTTGTCCAAGGGCCACCTAACGGAGGCAGCCCTGACCCATATGCAGCGCCTTCTTATGATGGCGCTTCTGCGGGCGATACGTGGACTCCTTCCTATGCAGCCATGAAATACCAGATGGACTTCTTGGAAATGATGATGGGCGAAATGAACGTTTTCGATGATTCAGGTGCTTCAACAACTTTACCTGCCCTTACCTATGACATCATCACTTTTGAGCCTTCAAATGGATGGGCAACAGAACTGGGCGATGGGGATCGTATGGCGGGTTCAGGTGCTCCATATGCAGGTGGTGGTAACACATCTCCCGCTCAAGCTCTTGTGGGCTCTTATGCTGACGGCAGCGCAGGCGGAAAGGTTTCATATCATACCGGAGACAATAGCGTCACTTTCGAGCTGATCAACCTTGCTGGTCAAGTAGGGGGTGACATGAATGGGGCCAACGATACCGATCGCGGAGTAAACACCACTCCGCTCGGGAAGCATTTTCTGGAGATTCCTGTGAGCGAAACACAGACCGGTGGGCTAAAGATTACCTTTGAGCATCCCGTGCCGGCTTTTGGCATGTATGTGATGGGTATGGAAGAAGGCAAGCGCCCTCTTGCAATCACTCTCACTCTTGCCAACGGAGAGGAGCACGATGGGCATGACATGGGGAGTGCAGATTACTTTAAAGGCCCACTCGATGTCGGCGGCGTTGGAGTGGTTGCCTACCGGGTGCAAACCAATGACGTGAGTTGCTTCATCAAGGAAGTATCCTTGTTACAGCCTTTTACTGACGGGAACACGGCTGCCATGCGAGATATTTTTTCTATCGATGATCTCGCTTTTGCCTCCACCGATCCTAACCCGCATCTTGCCCAGGAGTGTCCAGAGATCGTTTTCGCAGGCCAGGTGCAAGCCATCACTAGTACTGATCATAGCTGGGTGCACGGCACCATGTGGGGGGCTATAGATTATGGATCTGCAACTGCTACCTCTGTTTCTGGATTTGATTTTGCTTCCGACGCTGACTTTAACCCAGGTTTGTTTTCATGGTCTTTCGGATCCAATGGAAATCTGCTTCTCACCGATAAGCTGTCGCCTACCAGCACGACGGCGGGCTTTGAATTGTATTCAAGTGATCCTACAAATCCGGTTACCATTACTTTCACTTATAATGGGGAAACTCTTGCGACGGGTTCAGCTGACTTTATTCGCACCGAGGTGGACAATAACACAGATATTTATGCTATTGGAAAGGGGCAAGCGACCTTGACAGGCGCTGGAACAGACCCTCGCTTTTTTGAAGAGGTTATGGCCAAAACAGGTGGGACAGGGGTTATTCATTTTGAAATGGATTCCTTTTACACCACTGATAATTCTGGACATTTCAACACGACGGGCAAGGCCACATGCATTGGCTGTGCAGAAGGTGATGGAACGGTTCCTGATGACCACACCACTCCCGATGACGGAGGCAGTTCTAGTAGTGGGACCAATGTTGTCATTGGCGATGATGATTGCGAAGACGCTCCCGTTGTTGTCGAAGTCAGTTTCGACAGCGATACCGTGGGTGGTGCTTCAGCGCATGCCAGCCTGGTACATTCTCCGACTCTCTCAGATTGGAAAGTGGTCGAGGATTTAGGTGTGAAATACTATGAAAGTAATGAAAATCAAACCAACCTAAAGGTTGAGTTCCCGGATGTAACTCTTGCTAATGGAGAAGCTCTCAGGGTCAAGGTAGACTATCAATTTCTCTCAGAACCAACCAGTCCCGGAATGCAGCACTTCAACTTCCTTCGATTTGGGGCATACCACGATCAGGACACGACTGATTATGGGGACGATAATGGTTACCTTGCAGACGTCAGTTATTGGAAAACAGACACCACTTCTGGGGCTGCAAAATCTGGAGACTATGCCATTCGTAAGGAGACTAACTTGTATAATGATTTTGATTTGGGCCCCCTCCTCGATAACACCTCGGCGAGCGACTACGGCCCACCCGCTGTTTTTGATACAGGTGATATTGTGACATTGGGTAGCTGGAACAAATCAGCTGAAGAAGGTACTTCTGATGAGCACGCTGCGGTTCTTTGCTTGATCAACAATAGTGGTGTAATCACGGCAAGCCTTTCCCATGCATTTCCACCGACCTATATCGGTTCTGCATCTGATACGGCTACTGGTTCTATTGTGAGATTCAACTCTGTCTATCTGGAAAGCCCCTCGGATAACAAAGGGTTTCGTATTCGTCGAGTAGGGGTTCAACATGTTGGTGTGGATGATCCGTGTTGTGATTCAGGTGAACCTGTGGATACGGATAATCCCGGTCAGGGTAGCGATTGTTTGATGGTCCATTCCGAACACGTGGATGGTAATGCAGGCGGAGATCCGACAAGTTTCACTTACACCCCGGCGGAGGCCGAACAGGCTGATTTTGTTAGTATGGTCACCGCCATGGGGCTGAGCCATGATACCATTACCTTTGAAGGCGCCAATGGCTGGAGCCCCGTCAATGGAGATGGCGACATGTTTGCTGGTTCAGGGGCTCCTTATTCAGGAGGTGCGAATACCTCAGCTGCTTACAATGCCAGTGGAAATATGGCGAGCGGTACAGCTGAGGGCAAAGTAGATTATTTCTCTGCTTCAAATACCGTAACTTTTGAGCTTTATGCAAACGGTAATGCAGTCGTGCCTCCCGATGAACCTGGTATTGGTGATATGGATGGCTCAAATGATACAGATCGTGGCATAAACACCTCGGTTGGAGGGAATCACTTTCTGGAAGTACTCCCCAGTGAAAATGCTGCTGGTGGACTAAAAATCAAGTTTGCGCATCCTGTAGCAGCGGTCGGTTTTTACCTCATGGGAATCGAAGAAACCAAACGTGACATTGAGCTAAGCATTTATTTATCGGATGGCTCAGTGGTCAATGCAGATGCTGACGTTCTCGCTGGCCCACATGATCAAGGAGGTTTGCAATTTTTAGGCTACCATGCAGCTAGCCTGACTGACACCGATTGCTTGATCGCTGGTCTCTCATTTCATCAGCCGACGAGTCCTGTTGGCGAATCAACTGCAGGGCGAGATATCTTTGCTCTGGATGACATTATTTATTCGATAGGTGATGATACTCCCCATCAAGGTGGTGATTGCGTTGAATTTGAGGAATTGGCTCTTGGCACGATCTATACAGTCGGTAACTCATTTGCGGTTTCTAATGGAAGTGGAATACTAGCCTTTGATGTAGTAGCTGAGGAATTCCAATGGGGTAATGGAACAATTAATACCGACGGATCTGTCACAGTGGAAGCAGGAGGTCTAGCTGGCCATTTTGGCAATGAAATGGAGGTTAATAACATTAATCTTAAATTTGTAGCTACTTCAGATAAACCTAACGGGCTTTCAATCCTCTTTGGCGAAACGGGAGGAAATATTAATTTTATGGTCAATGGATCATGGGTAAATGCTGCTAATTTTGAAGATTTAGACAACACGGTGCTGGGCGGAGCGAAGTTGATTGTGCCCTGGGGCGGCAACGGTAACGACAAAGGTCAACTGATAATAGACGGTCAAGGTTCGCGCATAGACAGCTTTGGTATTGGGGGCCAGGAGTTGTGGATTGATCACATTTGTAATTTGTCAGAAGACCCAGTAAATACGGATGGAGGCGATCATGATGGAGGATTTGCTAATTTAGACCCCGAGTGTGTGGACTTTGAATTACTTACCCTAGGGCATCTGTATAATGTTGGTCATGCCTTTTATGCGGATAAGCAAGATCCTTCCATTTACTCTGCAGAGGCCGCATTGTCGTTATACGTCAAAGACTATAAAGATGAATCTGGAGACGTTAATAGTGATGGTGGCGTGACAGTAGACACTGACAATATTCCACATGAAGGCAAAGAATTGCGAATTGACAACGCAGTATTGGAAATCATGCCTAACGTGGACAGCGGTTATATCCCACCAGGTGGAGACTACTCAGCCCACGGTGCAGACTACCCAGCCAACGGTGGAGACTACTCAGCCAACGGTGCAGACCACTCAGCCAACGGTGGAGACTACTCAGCCAACGGCGGAGACCACTCAGCCAACGGTGCAGACCACTCAGCCAACGGCGCAGACCACTCAGCCAACGGTGCAGATGGACATCAGAATACGCATTCAGGTAGCAGCTGCGTTGAATTTGAGGAATTGACTCTTGGAACGATCTATACAGTCGGCAACTCATTTGCGGTTTCTGATGCAACTGGAACACTAACTTTTGATGTTCTAGCCGAGGGATTTGAGTGGGAAAATGGAACAGTTACTACCGCTGGATCTGCTACAGTGGAGGCAGGTGGTTTAGCTGGCCATTCTGGTAATGAAATGGAGGTTAACAATATCAAACTTAAATTTGTGCCTACCTCTGACAAGCCTTATGGGCTTTCCATCCTCTTTGGTGAAACAGGAGGAAACATTAATGTAATGGTCAATGGATTGATGGTTAACGCTGCTAATTTTTCAGATTTGAATAATACAATTTTGGGAGGTGCCAAGCTTTCAGTGCCAATGGGTGGTAGTGGAAATGATAAGGGTGAATTACTGATCGATGGTCAGGGTTCACCTATTGATAGTTTTGGTATAGGCGGCCAGGAATTGTGGATTGATCACATTTGTGCACTTGCCGATGACGTGCCTAATCAGGGTGTTGATTGTGTTGAATTTGAGGAATTGACTCTTGGAACGATTTATACAGTCGGTAACTCATTTGCGGTTTCTGATGCAACTGGAACACTAACTTTTGATATTCTAGCGGAGGGGTTTGAGTGGGAAAATGGAACAGTTACTACCGCCGGATCTGCTACAGTGGAGGCAGGTGGTC
>Ga0160423_10001087_pt1 | contig 22657 bp, 19 predicted proteins | sample CRUFie14St8metaG_FD_108191 | JGI IMG/M metagenome (GOLD analysis project Ga0160423, IMG submission 108191) | Marine microbial communities from the Costa Rica Dome - CRUD Field 142mm St8 metaG | ecosystem: Environmental > Aquatic > Marine > Oceanic > Photic zone | place: Costa Rica: the Eastern...
CAAGTATTTTGAAAATTATGAAACATCAAACTTTCACTATGATCAAGCTCTGAGTTTTGATATGGATGAATTTCAGAAAAATAACATCAGGCTTAGGAAGCCTTTAAATTGAAATGAAAAAATCTTTCATTATTTTCTCTTTGTTAAGCTTAATGAGCTGCCAATCATTTCAATCTTCTTTTGAATCTCTGGGTTTAGTTGACGAAGATCCAAATGCTCCAGTCGAATTAGATCAAAGTTATGAAAGTTTTTTGGATAGCAAATGGAAGATTCCTTCATCTAAGCCATTAATAAATTTTGATTTCTTCGCAGAGAACATAGAAGCAAATAAATTTTTTGCTTTGGCAGGTTCAACCCTTTATGTAATAAATGACAAGGTTTTAAATGGCTTTGATTACAGCACTGGCGAACTAAAAAATAGTTTTGAACTTGAAACAAACAGAATTATGTCAGGAGTTACAGTTGGTTATAATTCTTTTGTCTATTCTGACGCAGATGGTGTTATTTATGCTCACGATCTAAATAGTGGAAATTTAAAATGGCAAAGAGAATTACAAGATGTTGTGCTTTCAGAAGTATTAATTACATCTACTTCTGTATTTGTTCAAACTTCTTCTGATGTGCTTTATGGATTAGATCTACAAAATGGTCAGATACTTTGGTCAAAGTCTGCTCAAGCTCCTTTGCTTTCAATAAGAGGAACAGCATATCCTATCTTTTTTGAAGGACTTGTTTTTACAGGATTCTCAAATGGGAGACTAGCCGCTGTCAGGGCAATAGATGGCATACAACTTTGGGAAAAACCCATATCAAGACTAAAAGGATCAACAGAATTAGAAAAGTTAATGGATGCTGATTCTCCAGCTATCGCGATTAATGAGGATATTTTTTCAGCAAACTATAACGGTTCTTTGACACGTTTTAATATTAGAACTGGTGAAAAAATATTTTCCGTAGATCTTTCAACTTCAAAACCATTTGTGCTTTACAGAGATCGAATAACTGCTATCAATATCACAGACGAATTAATCGGCTTTAACGCAATAAATGGAACTGAGGTTTGGCGTAATCAGAAATTTAAAAATAGAGAAATTACAGAACCAGTTCTTTATGAGGACAAAATTTATTTTGGTGATCTCGAAGGTTACCTCCATGAGATAGATGCAAGTACAGGAATGATCACGGGACTTACATCCACAGACTTAAAAGCAATTAAGCAACTTGAGATATTCTCCGATACACTTGTAGTTGAGGATGTTGATGGAGCTATATCAGGCTTTGATCTAAAATAAATGAAAACAACTGTCTCAATTGTCGGTAGAACAAATGTCGGCAAATCTTCAATTTTTAATAAACTGGCTAAATCAAAATCTGCCATAGTTTCTGACAGAGAAGGTTTAACGCGTGATCTCAAAACTACTGAATTAACTCTTGGAAATAAAACCTTAACTCTAGTTGATACTGGGGGCTTTTTTACATCAAAAAATGACGAGTTTGAAGAAATGATTTTAGCTAAAGCACATGAAGCTATTGAAATGTCAGAACTAATATTATTTGTAGTAGATAAAAAGTTTGGAATCTCACCATACGACAAGGAAATAGCATCAATTCTAAGAAAAGGATCAAAGGAAGTCATTTTAGTTATTAACAAAATTGATGTAAAAACAGATGAAGGAGTATCAGTTTTTCAAGAACTTGGATTTGAAAAAATAATCGAAGTAAGTGCGGAACATAATAAAAACATCATAGAACTAAAGAAAACTATTTTTGAAAATGTTTCTGATGTAGAGAGTGAGGAACATTTTCATGCCCCAAAAATTTGCATTATTGGAAAACCAAATGTGGGAAAATCTTCAACAATCAACGCTATTTCTGGGAATGCAAAAACAATTGTCTCAGATATTCCAGGCACAACTATTGATTCAATTGATGTAAAAATCAAATACAAGAAAAAAGACTACATATTTGTCGACACAGCAGGCATTAGAAAAAAAAGCAAAACTGTACTAAAGGAAGAGAAATTTTCTATCGTTAAATCTCTTGAAGCAATAAAGAAATCAGATCTATCAATATTAATGTTAGATGCTAAGAAACCTTTTCTTGATCAGGATAAGAAGTTATTAGAGAAAGCACGTGAAGTGGGAAAAGCAATTGTGATAGCTATCAATAAAAGCGATCTAATCAATGAGAAGGAAAGATCTGAAATAGAAATTAATTTTCAAAGTGAACCTATGATGAGATATTTGCCTGTAAGCTTTATATCTGCAAAAGATAAAATTGGTTTCAAGCATCTTTTTGATCAAATATATAGGGTTTTAGAGAACACAGATAAAAGATTATCGACAAATAAACTAAATAATTTATTAAGAAAAGCAGTAACTGAAAAATCAATACCATTCAAAGGAAAATTTAAACCCAAAATACGTTTTGTGCATCAAGGTGGAAAGAATCCGCATGTTTTAACAATACATGGAAATTCCCTTGATAAATTAGAAGGAAGTTATAAAAGATATCTTATTAATACATTCCAGAAAGGACTCAATCTTTTGGGAGTTACTTTAAAATTAAAATTCGTAACAACCAAAAATCCTTTTAATTAAAAATAAATTAAGCCTTAATCTACCAAGATATTTTATAATTAAAGTTGGATGACTAGGCGCCCAACTTTTATAAATCTATTTTTGATCAAGCTGCCGATAACAGCTTTATCCTCAATCAGCCATAGGCTGTCAGGTATAATCAATTTCTTTATTGCAATTCCAACTTTTGTGCTTTTCTTTTTAACAGATTATTTGATAACAGATGAGATGGGCTGGGATCATGAAAGATATGATATTTCTGTTAAATTCCTAGTTTCATTATCTCTAATAGCTATCACGTATCATATTTTTGCTGGCTTAAGACATCTCATTACAGATTTTTCTGATCATGGTCATGAATTTTCAGAGGCAAAATTTACTGCCTTAATTGCATTTGTTTTGACTTTTATTGTTTCAATAATTCTCTTAATGGAGGTTTGGTAATGGGTACATTTTTATGGCTAGCACAAAGAGTAAGCTCAATGATCATACTTAGTTATGTGTTGCTAGTGATGATTAGCTATTATCTGAAGCCATATGAAACAAATGCTTTAGTTTGGTATGTTGATATTCACACTATTGAAATGAAAATATTTACCGTTCTATTTTTAATAGTAATGATTACACATGCTCTACAAGGACTTAAAGCAATAGAAGATGATTATTTCACAGAAAGAACGATAGGGATGTTTTTGCCAGGGTTTGATAATTTAGCGAAGATACTAAGATTTCTTTACAGAGGGTTTATAATTTTAGTTATTTTAGTTCTTAGTTATGTCGTTGTTTTTTCTTATTTAATGGAACTTTAAATAAATGACTATATATAATTACTCATAACATAAGTTGAAATGGAATTTGGTGGAACAACTGTATCAGTAAAAGAATATGACGTTGTAATCGTTGGCGGTGGTGGCTCAGGGCTTCGAGCATCACTCGAAATTTCTAAATCAGGCCAGAACGTTGCAGTTGTATCAAAAGTTTTCCCTACAAGATCTCATACTGTTGCTGCTCAAGGCGGTATTACATGTGCAATTGCAAGTGCTGATCCAAATGATGACTGGAGATGGCATATGTTTGATACAGTCAAAGGTTCAGATTATATAGGCGATCAAAATGCTATTGAATATATGTGTTCTGAAGGGCCTGATGCAATATTTGAGCTCGAACACATGGGATTGCCTTTTTCACGATTTGAAAACGGTAGGATCTACCAAAGGCCTTTTGGTGGGCAATCTAAGGAGTTCGGTGAAGGCGGTCAAGCTGCAAGGACATGTGCAGCAGCTGATAGAACAGGCCATGCTTTGCTACACACACTTTATCAAGCAAATTTAAAAGCTGGCACTCAATTCCTTAATGAATGGTTTGCAATAGATTTAATCAAAAATGATGAAGGTGTCATAAAAGGCCTCAGTTGTTTTGATATGGAAACAGGTGAAGTATCGATTATTAAATGTAAATCAGTTGTTCTCGCAACTGGAGGAGCTGGACAAGTATATGAACAAAATACGACTTCACTAATTTGTACAGGTGATGGTTTGGGAATGGTGCTTAGACAGGGCTATCCATTACAAGATATGGAGATGTGGCAATTCCATCCTACAGGTTTATATGGAAATGGATCATTGATGACTGAGGGTTGTAGAGGCGAAGGAGGTTATTTAATAAATTCTGAAGGAGAAAGATTTATGCCTAATTATGCACCAAAAGCTAAAGATCTTGCTTCTAGAGATGTTGTTTCAAGATGTATAGTCCAAGAGATATTGGCAGGAAGAGGCTGTGGTGAAAACAAAGATCACGTTTTTCTAAAAATTGATCACCTGGGAGCCGATGAAATTATGCAAAAACTTCCTGAGATCAGAGAAATATCCATGACTTTTGCAAATGTTGACCCCATAGAAGCCCCAATTCCTGTTGTCCCAACATGCCACTATATGATGGGAGGTATACCGACAAATGTGAATGGACAAGTGTTAACCCAGATTGATGGCAATGACAAAGTTATTGATGGACTTTACTCAATTGGTGAGGCTGCAAATGTCTCAGTTCACGGTGCAAATAGACTTGGTGGCAATTCACTGCTTGATTTAGTTGTTTTTGGTCGGTCAGCAGGCAGACACATAAATAAAGAAATAAAAGAGTCTGATTCTAAAGATATTACTGAAAGAAATATTGAAGAGTCCCTTCAGATTTTGATAAGTATTCAAGCTACCAAAAAGGGCGAAAGCGTATTTGACTTACGTTCTGAAATGCAAAATATCATGCAAAATCATTTTGGCGTATACAGAAATGAAGAATTAATGAGAGAAGGAGTAAGAAAATTAGAAGAAGTTACCGAAAGAACAAAAAATATTCACTTAATAGATAAATCAAATCTATTTAATTCTGAAAGAGTGGAAGTGCTGGAGTATTTAAATTTATTAGAAATAGCAAACGCAACAGCATATTCTGCGATGGAAAGAAAAGAAAGCAGGGGTGCTCACGCTAGAGAAGACTATCCTGATAGAGATGACAAAGATTGGTTATGCCATTCTTTGTATTTCAAAGATGCTAATAAAGTTTGCAAAAGAGATGTTAACCTTGAACCAGAAACGGTAGAAGCGTTCAAACCAAAAGCGAGAGTATATTAAATGGCCAAAAAGTTAAAACTAAGTCTTTATAGATTTGATCCAGAAAAAGATGAAAGGCCCTACATGAATGATTATGAAGTCTCTTATCCTGCTACTGGAAATATGATGGTCATCGATGCTATTAGACAAGCACAAGAGATTGATTCAACAGTTACTTTCAGAAGGTCTTGCGCACAAGGAGTGTGTGGCTCTGATGGAGTGAACATGAATGGAAAAAATGGTTTAGCCTGCATTACACCTGTTTCTGATGTTGTTACTAGAGACAAGCTTGAGGTACGCCCTCTGCCAGGTTTACCTGTAATTAAAGATTTAATAGTTGATATGAAGCCATTTTATGAACAGTATGAAAAAGTTAAACCATTTCTAGATAATGAAGATGAAGTAACTACTGGTCATGAGAGACTACAGAGCCCTCAAGATCGTGACAAATTAGATGGATTATATGAGTGTGTTTTATGTGCTTGTTGCTCAACAAGTTGTCCATCATTTTGGTGGAATCCGGAAAAATTTGTAGGACCGGCAGCATTGTTGCAAGCTTATAGATTTATTGCAGACACTCGAGACAAACAAAAAAGACACAGGCTAAAAAAATTAAATGATGCCTTTAGTGTATATAGATGTCATGGGATAATGAATTGTACTTCTGTTTGTCCTAAAGGCTTAAACCCTTCCAAGGCAATTAATGAAATCAAGAAGGAGTTAAGAAGAATAGGATAGTGTCTAAATCAATTGAGGAGAGGCTAAAAGATAGCTTCAAATACGGTGGGAATTCAGAATATTTAAATCATTTATACGAGCAGTACTTAAATGATCCGAATACTATTAAACCAGAGTGGAAGAAATATTTTGACTCTATTCAAAATGGAGCTACTGATGTCAGCCATAAAGATATATTAAGTTCTTTAAAAAATATAAATTTTTCCACTAAAGACCAAACTACAGTTAAGCCAAATTCTAAATCATCAGATATTCAAAACTTAATTAATGCTTACAGAAGAAGAGGCCATCAGGTTGCCAAAATTGATCCATTACATCTAAGAGAGGATGTAAAAATCCCCGACCTAGAACTTGAATTTCATGGGCTTTCAAATGAGGATCTGAACAAAGAATTTTCAATTTCCAATTTCCAAAATAATAAAAAACTTAAACTAGTAGAAATTTTAGAATCTATCAAAACATCTTACACATCAAGCATAGGTTATGAGTTTATGCACATAATGAATAGTAAAATTAGAGGATGGTTTCTAGATAAAATTGAAGGTAAGAAGACACCTTACTCATTCAATAAAGAAGAAAAACAGCACATTCTAAAAAGGTTGGTTGATTCAGAGGGTCTTGAGAAGTTTCTAGCTTCAAAATATCCAGGAGCAAAAAGATTTGGTCTTGAAGGCGGTGAATCATTAATTCCCCTCCTTGATACTCTGATCGAAGATTTCGGCTCAAAGGGAGCTAAAGAAATTGTAATGGGGATGTCACACAGAGGAAGGCTTAATGTGCTAATCAATGTAATGGGAAAAAAACCAAGTGAATTATTCACTGAGTTTGCTGAAGATTTTGAGGAAGATATTGAACATACTGGAGACGTGAAATATCACCTTGGTTTTTCCTCAAACATCTTAACTAGTGGTGGGCAAGTACATCTTGCTCTGGGTTCAAATCCATCACATCTCGAAATCGTAAACCCTGTTGTCCTTGGATCTGTACGAGCTAGACAAGATAGAAGAGAAGATAAAGATGGCAAAAAAGTCGTTCCCATACTGATGCATGGTGATGCTTCTTTTTCAGCACAAGGAATTGTGATGGAGATTCTACAATTATCACAGACCAGAGCTTACGGTACAGGTGGAACAGTACATATAGTTGTCAATAACCAGATAGGCTTTACTACAAGCTTAAAAGAAGATGCCCGTTCAACTGAGTATTGCACTGATGTTGCTAAGATGGTTGAAGCTCCAATAATTCATGTTAACGGAGATGACCCGGAAGCTTGTGTGATGGCAGCTAAACTTGCAGTGGAGTATAGAGATACTTTTCACAGGGACATAATTGTAGATTTTGTCTGTTACAGGAGAAGAGGGCATAACGAAACTGATGAGCCTTTTGCAACACAGCCGATGATGTATAAAGAAATTAAATCTAAAAATACAGTTACAGATTTATATTTTCAAAAATTGATCAAAAATGATTCTATTCAGGAAAATATGTTTGATGGTTTTAAGAAAGAATACCGGTCTCACATGGAAAAAGGTGAAATGGTTGCCGAATCAATGGCAATGAACCCAGACAGTGGTCTTCATTTTGACTGGAGCCCTTATTTAAAACCAGATCTCAGTAAACCATATCCTACAGCAGTATCACTTGAACTATTAAAAAACACAATGGAAGTTGGAATGAACTTTGAGCCAAATATTGAGGTTCAAAAACAAGTTGGAAAACTATATGATGAGCGCAGAAAAATGCTTGATGGTGAACTTCCAATGAATTGGGGTTTTGCAGAAATGGCAGCATATTCAACTCTGCTTGGTGAGGGCTACCCTGTAAGAATTACTGGACAAGATACTAGAAGAGGAACTTTTTCTCACCGTCATCTTGTTGTAAAAGACCAAAACACAGGTATCGGCTACGTACCATTGTCAAATTTAAATAATGGCAACAAAAAATTTGAAATCTATGACTCTCTTCTTTCTGAAGAAGCCGTTTTAGCTTTTGAATATGGGTATGCATCAACTTGGCCAGAAGGTCTGATCGTTTGGGAGGCACAATTTGGTGACTTTGTGAATGTTGCTCAAGTTGTAATAGATCAATTTATTGTAAGTGCTGAAACAAAATGGAACAGACTGTCTGGATTAACAATGTTTCTTCCTCATGGGTATGAAGGTCAAGGGCCTGAGCATAGCAGTTGTAGGCTTGAAAGATTTCTACAACTTTGTGCATACGATAATATCCAAGTTTGTGTGCCTACAATGCCAGCACAAATTTTTCATTTACTTAGAAAACAAGTTATTAAGCCGACAAGAAAACCATTAGTTGTTTTAACACCGAAGAGTTTATTAAGAAACCCAATGGCTACTTCCAACATTGAAGATATAACAAATGGTTCCTTCAAGAATATTATCGTTGAGGAACAGAAATCGATTACAAAGAGAGTGATTTTTTGCTCAGGAAAAATTTACTTTGATCTTAAATCTGAAATGGATAATCAGAAGATTAAAAATATACAACTTGTTCGGATTGAGCAACTTTACCCTTTCCCTGAAAGCGAGCTTCTTAGCTTTACTAAAGAAATTAAATGTAAAGACTTTTTATGGGTACAAGAAGAACCGGAAAACATGGGAGCATGGCTGATGATAAGGCATAGGCTTGAAAAAGTTTTAAATGAAACTAAAAAAGGATACAAACTAAATGTAGTTGCTAGACATCCGTCATCTGCTCCAGCGGGCGGATTTCAAAAATATCACCTGAAACGTCAAAAAGAGATAGTTACAAAGGCATTAGAGTTATAGAATATTCAACATGGCTGTAGACATAAAATCTCCACAATTCCCTGAATCAATATTTGAAGGTACTCTTTCAAGTTGGTTGAAAAAAGAAGGACAAGAAATTAAACAAGATGAGGTATTAGCAGAGATTGAAACTGACAAAGTAGTAATAGAAGTAACTGCACCAACTGACGGAATAATGGGTAAAATTATTGTTGATGAGGGCTCTACTATTAAAAGTTCTGAAATTATTGGAAATTATAATGAGCAATCTGGCGCAAGTAATAAAGTAGAAGTTGAAACTAAGAAAACTGAGAGTGAAATTAATACTGTAGAAGAACCAGAAGAAATAATTGAAGAGCCGAAGAAATTAATTGAAGAACCTGCTCCTAATATAGCTCCAACAAAAGTCGAATCAGATACAAATACATCAGATATTGGAGATCAAGACCTTAAAGGTTTCAGAATGGGGCCTGCTGCCAAGAAACTACTTAAAGAAAAATCTGTGCCAATAGAAAATGTTGCCTCGTCCTCAAAAAAAGGAGTAATAACTAAAAAAGATGTAATGGAGGCATCAATAGATTCTGAAAAGCCAACTGAAAACATTAAAAAGGATGAGTCAAAAGCAGTCGAAGAATCAAAAAGAGTACCAATGAGTAGATTGCGTTCAGTTGTAGCTGAAAGGTTACTTGAATCACAATCACAAACTGCATCTTTAACTACTTTTAATGAAGTTGACCTACATGAAATAAAAGCACTAAGAGAAAAATATAAAGAGACTTTTGAAGATAAATTTGGTGTTAAATTGGGATTCATGGGCATGTTTTTGAAAGCTTCAAGTATTGCTCTTCAAGAAATGCCAATTGTTAATGCTTCAATTGATGGAAAGGACATTGTATATCATGGTTTCCAAGATATAGGTGTTGCAGTTTCTACTGAACGAGGACTTGTTGTTCCAGTTGTAAGAAATGTTCAAAATTTGACTATTGCTGAAATTGAAATTGCTATAAGAGATTTTTCATTAAAGGCAAGAGAAGGAAAAATAGGCATTGAAGATATAACAGGTGGCACTTTTACAATTTCAAATGGCGGTGTTTTTGGTTCTTTGATCTCGACTCCAATTTTAAATCCACCTCAATCAGCTATTTTAGGTATGCATAAGATACAAGAAAGACCAGTTGCTTTAAATGGTTCAATAGAGATAAGACCAATGATGTATTTAGCATTAACTTATGATCATAGGCTTTTAGATGGCAAAGATGCTGTATCATTTCTGGTAAAAATAAAAGATGTTCTTGAGTCACCAGAATCAATGTTATTGGGAGTATAAATGGAATATGATGTTTTAGTTATTGGTGGTGGGCCCGGAGGTTACGTTGCTGCCATTAAATCTGCTCAACTTGGTCTAAAATCTGCTTGTATAGAGTTTGATGAAGATTCAGATGGTAAACAAAAACTCGGTGGTACTTGTTTAAATGTTGGATGTATTCCATCAAAGTCGTTATTAGATTCCTCCTACAAATTTCAGCAAATAGATGAAAGCTTTCATGAGCATGGAATTAGAGTATCTAAACCAACATATGATCTTGCTAAAATGATGAATAGAAAAAATGAGATTGTTACAAAATTAACTGGTGGTGTTACTCAACTCTTTAAACATAATAAAGTTGATGCGATCCATGGCAAAGGTAGACTGATCTCAGCAAACGAAGTCGAGGTAACGAACAATAAGGGCAAAAAAAAGAAAATTAAAGCAAAAAATATTGTCTTAGCAACAGGCTCAAGACCAATAAATATACCTTCGGTCCCATGGAATGGTAAAACAGTCGTTGGAAGTGCTGGTGCATTAGAGTTCTCTAAGACCCCTAAAAAACTTGCAATAATCGGGGCTGGTGTAATAGGTTTAGAGCTTGGGAGCGTTTGGTCTAGGTTAGGATCAGTTGTAGACATCTATGAAGCTGAACAAACATTACTCCCGATGCTTGATTCAGATATATCCAGGGTTATTGAAAGAGAGTTTAGAAAACAGAATCTAAATATTAACTTGGGAGCAATGGTAAAAGGCTCTAAGAAATCACGGTCCGGTGTATCACTGGAAATTGAAATGAAAGGCGAAATGCAGACAGTAGCTTATGACAAAGTAATAGTTGCGGTGGGAAGAAGACCATTCACTGAAAATCTTATAGGCCCTGGGGTGGGTCTAAATTTGGATGAGAAGGGTTTTGTTCCAGTAGATGAGTTTTGTAAGACGGAATTGAATAACGTTTATGCTATTGGAGATATAGTAAGGGGCCCGATGTTAGCTCATAAAGCAATGGAAGAAGGTGTAATGGTTGCTGAAAGAATTGCAGGAAAGAGAATGGAAGTTAATTACGATTTAGTGCCAAGTGTTATCTATACACATCCAGAAATTGCCTGGGTTGGTAAAACAGAGAATCAACTTAAAAAAGAAAATAAGGACTATAAAAAAGGAAGTTTTCCTTTTGCAGCAAGTGGAAGAGCACTTGCATCTGGTGATTCTGTTGGCCTAGTCAAAATGCTTGCTGATAAAGAAACCGACGAGGTTTTAGGTGTGCAAATTTTTGGTAATTCAGCATCAGAAATACTCCAACAAGGTTTAATTGGGATGGAATTCTCAGCCAGCTCAGAAGACTTTGGTTTAACAATGTTTAGTCATCCTACAGTTTCTGAAGCTCTTCATGAAGCAGCTCTTGCTGTAAATAAACAGGCCATTCATATAGGAAATTAATGAATCTTCATGAATTTCAATCAAAAGAATTGCTCGAAGCTTATGATTTGCCTGTATCAAAACGAGGCATTATCAAAGAACTTGGAGACATTGATAAAGCCCTAAAACAAATAAACTTTGAAAAAGGTTGTGTGGCTAAAGTTCAGGCACATACAGGTGGTCGAGGTAAAGTTGGTGGTGTAAAGCTGTGCAAAGATAAACAAAATGTCGAAGACTTTGTGAATGAATGGCTTGGAAAACAGATAGTTACTAATCAAACTGACCAAATTGGTTTGCCAGTTAATATCATAAGTGTCGATGAGTTAACTGAGATTGATTCAGAACTCTATATGAGTTTATTGGTAGACAGGGCAGAAAAATGCATCTCCATGATAGTTTCTCAAGCAGGGGGCATGAATATTGAAGAAGTTGCAGAAAAAAATCCCGAAAAGATTTTGAAATTTAAATTTAAAGGGGGCAACGAAACTGATGTGAGTGACCTGAAGGAAATAGCACAGTCATTAAATTTCACTGATGATCAAAAGAAGCAATTTTTTTCAATAGTTCAAGGCTGTATAAAATTATTCGTTGAAAAAGACTTATCTCTCTTAGAAATAAATCCATTAGTAGTTACAACTTCAGGTGATCTTCATTGCCTCGATGCAAAAATTAATATTGATGAGAATGCTCTTTATAGGCAAGCAGAAATTGAAAAAATGAGAGATCCCTCACAAGAAGATCAACGTGAATATGAAGCTAAAAAACATGATTTAAGTTACGTATCATTAGACGGCAATATTGGATGTATGGTTAATGGTGCTGGCTTGGCAATGGGAACCATGGATACTATAAAACTTTATGATGGTGATCCCGCAAATTTCCTTGATGTCGGAGGAACAGCTACTAAAGAGAGAGTTTCTGAGGCTTTTAAGCTGATACTTTCTGATAAAGAAGTAAAAGGTATTCTGGTTAATATTTTTGGAGGAATTGTGCGTTGCGACTTAATTGCTCAAGGAATCATTGATGCTATAAATGAAATAGGGGTTTCTGTTCCAATAGTTGTTAGACTGCAAGGCAATATGAGTAGCGAGGGAAAAACTTTGCTTAATAATTCTGGTTTAAACGTTATTGGTGAAGATTCATTAATGAAAGCAGCACAAAAAATAGTCGAGCTAGTGAAATGAGTGTTTTAATAGACAAAAATACCAAGGCAATTTTTCAAGGTTTTACAGGTTCACAGGCTACTATGCATGCTGAGCAATGCATAGCTTACGGTACAAATATTGTTGGTGGTGTAACGCCTGGAAAAGGTGGCCAACTTCACCTTAATCTTCCCGTATTTAATTCTGTTAAAGATGCGATTGATTCTACTAGTGCCGATACATCCGTTATATTCGTTCCAGCAAGATTCTGTAAAGATGCAATTATCGAGGCAGCTAAGAGCGGAATCAAATTAATAATTTGTATTACTGAAGGTGTTCCAGTTTTAGATATGATTGAAGTGATTGATGTTATGAAAAATTACCCTGATGTTAGGCTAGTTGGACCTAATTGCCCTGGTGTAATTTCACCAGGTAAGGCAAAGCTAGGGATCATGCCAGCATCAATTCATAAGGAGGGTTCTGTAGGCATAGTTTCTAGGTCTGGCACCTTAACATATGAAGCCGTTCAGCAGACTTCTGAAGTTGGGCTTGGTCAAAGCACATGCATAGGGATAGGCGGTGATCCTATAAATGGAACGTCTTTTATAGATTGTTTAAAGCTATTTGAAGAAGATGAAGATACAAAATCTATAGTTATGGTTGGAGAAATTGGTGGAAATGCAGAAGAAGAAGCTGCTGATTATATTAAAAGCCATGTTTCAAAACCTGTAATTTCATACATTGCTGGAGTAACCGCACCTAAAGGTAAGAGAATGGGCCATGCTGGAGCAATAATATCAGGTGGGAAAGGGACTGCTCAAGATAAATTTAATGCTTTAAATTCAGCAGGTGTAAAAGTGGTTACTGATCTTAATTTAATTGGTTCTGAGCTTGTAAAGATTCTTTAATGAACCTTTTTTATATTTAAGTCTTCTTGTATTCAATATAGCACTTATTGTTATACCAATAATCATACCGTACCAAATTCCCTCAGCTTCATTGGGTAAGAAATTATTGTCAGAAAATGCAAGAAATATTCCAATTGGTAATGCGAAAAGCCAATAAGAAATTATTAGATTGACCATAGTTGCAAAAGTATCTTTATGTCCTCTAAGTGAGCCCATTGCCGAAAATCCAATTGCGTCTGGAATCTGAAAAATTGCTGCTAAAGCCAATAGACCTACTGCTTTTTCAATTACCGTTGCATCATTAGTGTAGAGACCAATTAGTATGGTGCCCGCGAAAAACAAAATAGCATAATTAAATAAGGCAATGAAAAAAGAAAATCTCAGACTAAAATTAGCAGCAAAGTTTGCTTTTTGATAATTTTTTTCACCTATCAGATTGCCGACTCTAATTGCTGAAGCTAATCCGAGCGATAGAGGCATCATAAAAAGAAGACCAGCTATATTAAGTGATATTGTATGTGCTGCGAGCGAAGTTGAGCCAAATATTGAAATTATTAATGCAGCACCACTAAACATACTCAATTCAACAAAGATACCAAAGCTTATTGGTACACCTATAACAATTAATTCTTTAGCACTGGCAAAATCAGGTAATATAAATTTTCCATATATTCTTGTTTGTCGATATTGTTTCAATGAATAAGTAGCAAAAACAATTGTTAACAGGCCTAGCCAACTTATAACAGCTGTTGCAATGCCACACCCTATACCACCATACCCAAATTCAAAAATGAATAGGTAATTTAATGGAATATTTAAAATAAACCCTATACCACCAATTAGAAAGACTATCTTCGTTTGTGTAATGCCTTCACTATAATTCCTTAGGGCTTGATAGATTGTCATCGGAACGGTGCCATAAGCAACAGCACTTAGATATCCGAAGCTAATATCTTTTATATCTTTGCTTGTACCAAGAGAATCTAAAATAAAACCAGTATTAATCAAAATTAATGTGAAAATTGTGCCAATTAGCAGTGCTACCCATAGAAATTTTCTTGTTTTAATTTTAATTTTGTCATATTCCTTTGCCCCAAAGTGTTGAGCAATAATTGGTCCAATACCAAACATTACCCCAGCTGTTAGAAAATAAAGAGGATTGAAAATAGATGCACCTAAACCAACACCTGCAAGATCTTCTGAAGAATAATATCCTGCCATAATATAATCGGTTGTGGTCATTCCATACATTACTAACTGACTACCTAGTATTGGTAAACCGATTTTCCTAAAAATTTTTGCTTCTAATAAGAAATTTACTAAATTAAACTTGATCATGCAGAGATTTATTCTAGCTTATAATTAGATTTGGAGCTTAATCATTAATATCGAAAAACGCCCATTTTGGTTGAAACATTTTTTTAATTCGATCAGTGCTTTTTATATTCACCATTTTTTAAAACCGAAGTTTAAAGATTTTGGAAAGAATGTAATGATTTTGAATCCACAACACTTAAAGATTTTTGGAAATAATATTTCAATAGGAGATTTTGCAACCTTAATTACCGCACCTGATAAAAGAATAGATCTATCAACATGGGAAACAGATAAAATTAGTGGCGAAATTTTCCTTGGAAAATATATTTTGATATCTCCAGGCACAAGCATTAGAAGTGCAAAGAAAATAAAAATAGGACAATCCACTATGATTGCATCTGATGTCACAATCACAGACTCAGATTGGCATGGTATATATGATAGAACAGATTATGTAGCGAGCCCTAAAGAAGTATCGATTGAAGATAATGTCTGGATAGGGGAAAAATCAATTATTTTAAAAGGAACCAAAATAGGTGCGAATAGTATTATTGGAGCTGGTTCTGTCGTGAGTGGTGAGGTTCCACCAAACACAATATACGCTGGTAACCCTGCAAGAGAAATTAGAAAATTGGATAAAGGAAATTTTGTTACAAGGGAAACACTTTTTTCTGAATCATCAACATATCTTGAAGATCTTTTAAGTATTGAAAAGAAAACTTTAGAAAATAACACTTTTTTTGGTTGGATTAAGTCAGTACTTTGGCCAAAAAAATGAAAATTCTGATTGATAAAAATATTCCATATGTAGAACATTTTTTTTCAGATTATATCAATCAAATAGAGTATTTCTCTGATATGGATTTAGAGATTGAGAAAGTCAAAGAGGATTCTATTGTACTTATAAGATCAACGTATAAAACCCATGGGAAGAAAATTCCTAAAAACATTAAGTTTATATGCTCAGCTTCAACTGGAGAAGATCACATTGACAAAGAAAAATTAAATCAGATGAGAATTCCCTATGCATTTTCTTCAGGAGCTAATGCTATAGCTGTCAGAGAGTACGTTTTTTCAACTATCGCACTTATGCTGCAAGAAAAAAAGTTTGATAAAACTCAACCTGCTCTAATTATAGGTTGCGGAAATATAGGTGAAGGCATTTATCAGGCACTCAAATATTTTGGTTTTAATGTTAGTTCCTATGATCCTTATAAGTTGAGTACTAATCATAATGAAGATATTCAGGGTTATGCTCTAATATCACTGCATGTCCCATTAACAACAGCGAGTGAATCCAAACACTTTACAGAAAACCTCATTTCCGCAAGCAAATTTGAAAGGTGTGATGATGGAGCAATAATTATTAATACATCTAGAGGAGGAGTAGTTTCTGAGGAGGATTTTCTGGAACTTGATGACCAGGCAAATAATATTCAAATGATTTCTGACGTTTTTAAGAATGAACCACAAATTAATGAGAATTTTTTAGAAAAAAACTTACTGGGAACTCCTCATATAGCTGGGCATTCTCAATTCGCCCGATATCATATGACCAAAATGGCATATGAAAATGTAGTTAATTTCTTAGGGAAAATACCTCTTGAAAAAGAAGACATCTTAGAAAGTAAAAATTTAGCCTTTGATAAAAAAAGTTTTGATAAGGATATGAAAGAATTTGGTTTACCAGTTTCTTTAATGCTTGATACCTATAACCCGAAGCTAGATATTTTTGAATCTGCAAATTTTAAGAAGATTAGAGATAATTACAACGAAAGAATTGGATATTCACAAGTAGTCATAAATAATTGCAAGAGTGAGCATGATCGGTCTGTCCTAAAGGAGCTTGGTTTTAAAGTCCAAGAAAGCTAAAAATAGTACAATAAAGTTATGAAAAAAATAAATGACTCTCTTACTGAAGAAGAGCTTATCGTCTTAAGAGACAAAGGCACTGAAAGACCATTTTCTGGAAAATTTGATTCATTTTTTGAAGATGGAATTTATAAGTGTAAAAATTGCGGTCAAGAATTATTTGCATCTGATACAAAATTTAATGCTGGGTGTGGATGGCCTAGTTTTTTTGAATCAGTAAATAAAGAGGCGATTATTTATAAAGAAGATAATTCTATTTTTGGTAGACCAAGAACAGAAATCTTATGTTCCGGTTGTGAGGGTCATTTAGGTCATGTCTTTGAAGACGGGCCGGTAGATAAAACTGGTCTAAGATATTGTGTAAATTCAATATCTATGGACTTTGAATCTGAGAAGGATTAATTGAACATTTCAAATTTCTGGAAATCTTCATTTGGTTTTACCGCACTAACATTTGTTTCGAGAGTTTTTGGTTATGTAAGAGACTTATTGTTCTCTTCAATCCTAGGAGCGAGTGTAATACATGATATTTTTGTAGTAATTTTTAAGATCCCTAATGTATTCAGAAGTTTCTTTGGTGAAGGGGCACTAGCACAATCTCTTACGCCAAGCATCATTGAAGCAAAAGACAACTTGCATGAGTTTTTAAATCAAATTTTTACAATTTTATTCTCTGTACTTCTGACTTTTGTATTGTTTGTGATGTTTTTTCCATCAATCTTTGTGAGTCTTTTTGCACCAGGCTTCATATCTGATGAGGCAAAGTTTCTTGCTGCTTCAGAATTTCTTACATATGTATTTCCTTACATACTTATGATTTCTCTAGTAGCCTTCTTCGGGGCTATTCAAAACTCAAAAAGACACTTTCAAGTAGTTGCTGCTACACCTATATTATTTAATTTAACCTTAATAGGCTTTGCATTTTTTTCAGAAGAACTTTCTCTTTATGTGATTGGAATTTCAGTATTAGTAGCTGGATTATTACAACTAATTTTAAACCTATTCGTTACAGCAAGATTAGGATATTTTCCAAGCTTCACAAAAAAATTTAATCACAAAATTCTAAGCTCATTTTTCGCGAGATTTCTACCAGCTATTTTGGCAGCAGGTGTTTACCAGCTCAATGTTCTAATAGATACAGTCTTTGCATCTTTCTTAATTTCTGGAAGCCCAACATGGCTTTATTTATCAGATAGATTGATACAATTCCCAATGGGTTTATTCGGTGTAGCAATAGCCTTAGTTGCTCTGCCAGATTTAACCGAAACTCTTGTAAATGAAAATAAAAAAGAATTCATGAAAGTTTTCTACAAAGGATTTTTTTCTACATTTATATTAGGTCTCTTATCAGGCTTATTTTATATCCTCTTTTCCTACCAGATTATTCAATTACTGTTTTTTAGAGGTGAATTTACAGATGATGATGTTGTAATGACTTCATCAAGTCTAATTGCATATTCGTATGCCTTGCCATTTTTATTGAGCTCAAAATTCCTTAACAGTGTATTTTTCGCTGCTTCAAGAACTAAATTTATTCTATTTTTAGGTTCTGTATCACTATTAGTAAACTTAGTACTTAACTATTTATTCATTTTTACATATGATTGGGGCCATGTTGGGTTAGCACTGGCTACTACATTCGCTGCAATCATAGTATGGTTGCTGGCAGTTATTTTTATATTAAAAATCTATACAAAAAAATTACAATGAAAAGAAAGTTTGCAGCAACAATAGGAAATTTCGATGGCATTCACTTGGGCCATCAAGATTTAATAAGCAACTTAATGGAGGCTGCGAAGAAAAATAATTTGGATACAAAAGTTATAACTTTTAATCCTTATCCTTTTGAATTCTTTCAGTGGAGTAAAAAAAGAATACTTTCTGAATTCGATAAAAAAAATATTCTTGGAAATCTGAAGGTAGATGTGTTGCAGTCAATTGGCTTCAATGAAAAGTTTCGAAGTCAAACAGCTGAAGAATTTTTTTTAAATTATCTTGTAAATGAAGACGTGCAATATTTAATTGTTGGAAAAGACTTTAAATTTGGTAAAGACCGTTTGGGTGATTTAGATCTTTTATCTAAACTCTGCAAAGAATATCAAATTGAATTAAATGTTTTAGATGACTTTGAATCTAATGGTATAAAAATAAGCAGCACTCTCATCAGGGAGCAGCTTCAAAAATCAGAATTTAAAGAGGCTTCAAAATTATTAGGAAGACCATACAAAATATCTGGAGATGTTATAAAAGGAAAAAGTTTAGGTAGAAGAATATCCACTCCAACCGCCAATATAAACATAGACAATGTTGATTTTTGTTTTAGCGGAGTATTTCTCGGCAAAACATTAATTGATAAGCAACACTATTTTTGCATAGTAAACTTTGGTCCAAAGCCAACATTTGATGATTATCGACAATCATTAGAGGCTCATATTCTAGAATTTGATGGAAATATCTACGATCGAGCATTAGCAGTTGAATTTTTATGTAAAATTAGAGATCAGGTAAAATTTAATTCAGTTGAAGAGCTAAAGATTCAAATAGATGATGATAAAAAGAAAGCGATGGAGCTCATAAAAAATTATGGGTGAAAAAAAAGATCAAAAATTAAACCTTCCTAATACAACCATTCCAATGAAGGCAAATCTTAACTTAAGGGAGCCAGATATGTTGAAAGAATGGGATGAAAGGGGAGTCTATAAAAAAATTAGAGCCAAAAGAGAAGGTAGGGAAAAGTTTTTGCTTCATGATGGTCCACCATATGCTAATGGAAGCATTCATTTAGGACACGCAGTGAATAAGGTTTTAAAAGATGTCATTATTCGCTCAAAAACTCTAGAAGGATTTGATGCTCCATATGTACCGGGCTGGGACTGTCATGGACTGCCTATAGAACACCAAGTAGAAAAAAAGATTGGAAAAAAAAGAAGAGAAATAAGCCAATCAGAATTTAGGGAATTATGCAGAGAATTTGCAAAAGAGCAGATTATTCTTCAAAAGGATGATTTTGTCAGATTGGGAGTTTTCGGAGCTTGGGATGAGCGTTATGCTAGTTTAGATAAATCATTTGAAGGGCAGGCAATTAATGGCTTTGCTCGAATCTTTCATAATGGTCATGTCGAGAAAGGCTTTAAACCTGTTCATTGGTGTCTGGAATGTTCATCCTCTTTGGCAGAGGCAGAGGTTGAATACATTGATAAAAAATCAATCTCTATTGATGTGAAATTTGAGTTGAAAAGTGAGAGCGCTAAGAAGCTAGGGAAAACATTAGATATAGATTTTGAAAAAAAGGTTTTTGTTGTTATTTGGACAACTACACCTTGGACAATACCTGGAAACCAAGCAGTCTGTTGCAATCCTGAAATTGAATACAAAATATTGGAGTCAGACTATGAATATTATTTAGTTGCAAATGATTTGGTTGAGGAATGTATAGAGAGATGGAAAGAACTAGATCTAAAAGACCTTAACTTAAAGCTTAAAGGCTCAGATCTTGAAGAATATATGCTCTTACATCCTCTATACAAAAGAGATACACCAATGTTATTTGGCGAACATGTTACAACTGAAACCGGAACTGGTTTTGTACATACTGCACCAGCTCATGGAGTTGATGATTTTAATGTATGTTGTCAGAAAAAAATTGAAATTGAAAATCCAATTTCTATGAATGGATGTTACAAAGATGATGTTGGCTTATTTGCAGGAACTCATGTAAGAAAAGTAGAACCGATGGTTATAGAAGAGCTAGAAAAAAATAATAGCCTTATGAATAAGGAAAACTATCACCATAGCTACCCTCATTGTTGGAGACATAAAACACCACTAATTTTTATGGCAACACCTCAGTGGTTTATCTCTATGACTAAATCAGGTTTATTGGACGGCGCTAATAGAGCAATTAATGATGTTAGCTTTATTCCAGATTGGGGCAAGGAGAGAATGCAAATTATGCTTAAAGATAGACCAGATTGGTGCATTTCTAGACAAAGAGATTGGGGCATTCCGATAACACTTTACTATCAAAGCGACACAGGCGAACTTCATCCTGATCAAGATGAAATATTTAATAAAGCTTCCAAGGCAATTAAAGAGGAAGGTATTGATTCTTGGAATACTCTAGATCTGGATTTGCAAGATATAGGTTTTGAAAAATCAAAAGATATTTTTGACGTGTGGTTTGATTCTGGTATTACGCATTATTGTGTTATGGATGAAATATTTGGACCAAACACACAATCTGATCTTTATTTAGAGGGAAGTGACCAGCATAGAGGTTGGTTCCAATCATCTTTACTTACTTCGATAGCAATGAAAGGCACAGCTCCTTACAAATCGGTACTAACACATGGATTTGTGGTGGATGAAGATGGAAGAAAAATGTCTAAATCAATTGGAAACGTAGTTACGCCACAAGAGGTTATTAAAGATTCAGGCGCAGATATCTTGCGTTACTGGATTGCTTCAACTGATTTCAGAGGTGAAATGGCCTTTTCAAAAGATATTTTTAATAGATCAATAGATGGATTTAGAAGAATTAGAAATACTTTGAGGTTTATGGTTTCAAATTTGTATGATTACCAAAAAGATTTTGATAAAGAACAATTACTTTTTCTTGATAAAGTAATACTGTCTAAAACCTATAAGCTTCAGGAAGATTTAAGGGAAAACTATAAAAATTATAATTTACATCTAATAATTTCTAGAATTTTAAATTTTTGTGTAAATGACTTAGGAGGCATGTATCTAGATATTATTAAAGACCGACTATACACAATGAAAGCAGATTCTATTGGAAGGAGGTCTGCACAATATACCATCAATGAAATTGTAAACATCTTAATAAAGTCTATTTCGCCCATACTGCCATTTACTGCATATGAATTTAAAGAAAGTCTTAAGCCAGGCTACGGCGATGAAGTGTTTTATGCAGAATTTGCCAAAAAAGTTGAGCCAGCAAGTCAGGAGGATATCGATAGATTCGACTTTCTGATCTCCCTAAGATCTCGAGTATACCAAGCAATAGAAACTGAGAGACAAAAAGGAAATATCAAAAATGCTTTGGATTGTGATTTGCAAATTACTTTGCCAAAAAATGACTTTGAATCAATTTCTATATTTAAGGATGAAATTTGTAAATTTTTCATTAGTTCAAGTTGTAAGGTTGAAGAAGGTGATACAGAGGTAATTGTTGTTAAAAAATCAGAAAATGAAAAATGCTCTAGATGTTGGCACAGATCTGAAGAACTAGACCAAGAAAAAATATGCAAAAGGTGTGAGCTTAATATAAACGGTGATGGTGAGCTTAGGAGTTTCTTTTAATTGAATTATTTGTATTTATTTTTAGCAACTCTGATATGCGACCTAGGTGTGAAATATTTTTTAAATACTTCAAATATTGAGTCTATAACTTTGATCCCATATTTTTTGGATTATTTTCTTACAAAAAATACTGGTATAGCACTTAGTTTATTCAGCTCAGCAGGCGGCGCAGCACAAGTTTTCTTAACACTTGTTATTTTTGCAGCTCTTGTATTTTTGGGATTTACTTTTTTTAGTACGGAAGATAAGTATCAAAAGCTTGGGTTGGTATTTGTGCTTTCAGGAGGTTTTGGTAATTTCATAGAAAGATTATTTTATGGCTCCGTAACTGACTACCTTCACTTAAGAATTGGAACAAACTCTTTATTTGTTTTTAATCTTGCTGACTTTTTTATAACATTTGGAGCCATAATATTAATTTTTACCTGGTTGAAAAATGGAAAAAGTATCTAAAGAAATAGTTTTAGCTAATCCTAGAGGATTTTGTGCAGGGGTTGATCGTGCAATAGATATAGTTGAAAAATCTCTTGAGAAATATGATGAACCTGTTTTTGTAAGACATCAGGTAGTCCATAACAAAAAAGTTGTTGAAGATCTGGAAAAAAAAGGTGTTAAATTCGTAAAAGAAATAGATGAGATTCCTGATAATGCTGTAGCAATATTTAGTGCTCATGGAGTGAGTA